>ERZ1106973.751-NODE-751-length-36502-cov-6.083573_pt1 | contig 36502 bp, 35 predicted proteins | sample MGYA00403686_ERZ1106973 | MGnify/ENA primary metagenome ERZ1106973 (study PRJEB35170, sample SAMEA104062408) | human gut metagenome | biome: human gut; feature: human-associated habitat; material: faeces | place: Denmark | collected 2012-11-06 ...
GAGCGTCACCTTGCCAAGGTGAAGGTAGCGAGTTCGAGTCTCGTAATCCGCTCCACAAAATAATCGCGGTATTTATACCGCTTTTATTATATAAACGGCACCATAGCCAAGTGGTAAGGCAAAGGTCTGCAACACCTCTATGCCCCAGTTCAAATCTGGGTGGTGCCTCCAACAAAACCTGTCGATTATTCGGCAGGTTTTTTGCATGAAAAATTTTTTAAAAAGTGTGCTGTCAGCATATTGATTTTTGTTCATTTTAGTTGAATAATATGATTAACAAAAATCGGAGGCGTTTATTATGTTTACAACATATTTAGTAATTAAGCTTGGTTGTTTTATGACAAAGGTAATGTTTGACGTGATTCTTCTTCCCTTCAAAATTATTTATAAAATGCTGTTTTGGTGGGTATGAATGAATTTCTTAGGCAGATTGGCAACAATCTGCCGTTTTTCTTGACTTTTTTTTAATTTAAGGATATTATTTATAAAAAAGAGAAAGGTAAAATTTATGAACGCAACAGATTTACAGTTTTATAAAAAATCACAGCTGATAGAATTGTACCAAAAGAAAGATGCAGAGCTTCAGCAGATAAAAAACGAGTGTGTTAATATTCAGAGAGCATTTTCTGCTAAGAAGAATGCAACAGAAAATTCTAACAGCATTGCAGAAGCAGCTATTTTACTAAATGGTGTTAAGGATAGTGCAAGTGCAGCTGCTGACCAATTCCTTAACAGTATATATGCTAAATATTCTGATACTGAGTCTTTATGTAAGCATCGTGAAGCCGAATCTAAAGAAAAATGCAATCAAATGCTGAAGGATTCTACCGAAAAGGTGCTCGAAATAAAACAGTCTAATATGAAAAAGCTTAACCAAATAGTTGAAGAAAATCCGTCTTTAGCTGATTTGGTAAATGGTATTATTAACGGGCAGGTGAAAAATAATGGCTAATCTCGATTTACAAAAATATGGCAAAAAAGAGCTTATACAAATGATAATAGCTAAAGAAGATGAAATTCAAAAGCTGAAAGTTGAGGTTCAGGCCATTAAAACAGAATTAGAAAACAAAAACATTGAATCAAATACAATAGGTTCAATAGCAACGGCCGGTGAATCTGTGTCGTCAATTTTTGCCGAAGCACAGCGAACTGCAGAAAAATACATAAGCAGTATTGAATATAGAAAAGAAAATTCCAAAGCCGATTGTCTTAAAGCAGAAAATGAAATGCGCTCAAGATGTGAGAGAATGGTTGCAGAGGCCCAAGAAGAAGCAGATGCTAAATGGTCTCAAATTTCAGCTATACTCAACAATATGATTGAAACCAAGCACAAATTGAGCATACTGCTTGACAATAAACAATAATGAACTTTGAATTAGGAGATGATTTTGTGGATCCGCTACCTCGAAGTAGCCAATTCTCAATATACGATTTACCTCTCAGAATGTATCTGATGTACTATAATCTCAAGATGTAGCATCGTATCAGATACATTTATATTTATTTGGAGGTATATTCATGATAAAACAAATATTATTACAGGTAGTGCTTATAGCACTCAATGCATTTTTTGCCGCTACAGAAATTGCGGTGATTTCATTAAATGAAAAAAAGGTCCGTGCATTAGCAGATGACGGAAATAAAAAGGCAATAAAAATGCTAAAGATTATCGAGGAACCCACTAAGTTTCTGTCTACAATACAGATAGGAATAACATTGGCGGGATTTCTTGGTTCGGCTTTTGCTGCCGATAACTTTGCAGAAGGGTTGTCAAATTCAATAGTAACAACATTTCATTTGTCAGCTGACAAAGCAAAAATCATTAACACAGTTGCCGTTGTTGTTATCACCCTTGTGCTATCGTACTTCACTCTCATATTCGGTGAACTTGTACCAAAAAGAATAGCAATGAAAAATAAAGAAAAACTCGCAAATTCTGTATGTGGTATAATCTCATTTTTAACAAATATCTTAAAGCCGATTATTTGGTTCCTGACAATATCCACCAATGCGGTTCTCAGATTGGTCGGCATTGACCCTCACGAAAAAGAAGAACCTGTTTCTGAAGAAGATATAGTGCTGATGCTTGATGCCGGTGCAGATGAGGGCTCGCTGGATCACGATGATATTGAATACATAAAAAATGTTTTCAAGTTGGACAAGCTAACCGCAGAGGATGTTATGACTCCGAGAAAATCAGTTATCAGCCTTACAGAAGATGCAACAGATGACGAGATTTTGAAAATTATAAAAGAGGAAAATTACTCCCGTATACCTGTTCTTGAGGACGATAATGATTCTGTAGTAGGAATACTTCACACTTGTGATTATCTTTTAAAGAGAAATGATAAGGATTTTTCACTCAAAAGTATTTTGATGCCTGCGGTATTTGTACCTGAGAGCGTAAGTCTTGATGTTTTGTTTAAAGATATGCAAACCGACCATAATCATATGGCAGTTGTCGTAAACGAGTACGGTGAAACCTCAGGTATCGTGACTATGGAGGATATTCTGGAGGAAATTGTAGGTGAAATATGGGACGAGCGTGACGAAGAAATTACCGAATTCAAAAAGGTAGGCGATAACAAATATCGTGTTCTTTGTTCAGCCTCATTAGAAGATTTCAGAGAATTTTTTAATCTTGAAGATGAAGAAGAAACAGATGTAACCACAGTAAACGGTTGGATAACCGAAGTTACAGACAGTATTCCGGAGACGGGTTACAGATTTGAGTACAAAAACCTGTCTGTGATAGTCACAAAAGCGGACAGATATATGACTAAAGAAATTATAGTAATCGTTAATAACAAACCTGTAGAATAAAATAAAGGACGGGCAAGATAAAACTTGCTCGTCCGATTTTTTATTTGTTGACAACATTTTGCGGTCTGCCGTTGATAAATGCTTTTAAATTGTCCTCTAATATGCCTAAAAGGCGTTTTCTCGTTTCATATGCAGCCCAAGCTATATGTGGAGTGATAACGCAATTCTTAGCACTGAGGAGAGGATTATCGGCAGTTGGCGGTTCTACCTTAAGCACATCAACGCCGGCACCTGCAATAGTTCCGTTGTTGAGAGCATCAGCGAGAGCCACATCATCTACTACAGGACCTCTTGAGGTATTTATTAAAATTGCTGTGTTTTTCATTTTTGAGAGACTGTCTTTGTTGATTATACCCTCCGTTGACGGAGTCAAAGGACAGTGACAAGTCACAAAATCACTGTTTTTCAGCAATTCATCCAAACTGCAGAATGTAATATCGCTGTATTGCTCAGGCTTAGGATGAGGAGTATATACAAGCACATTCATACCAAAGGCTTTTGCAATATTTGCTACTCTTTGACCTATTGAGCCAAAACCGATTATTCCTATTGTTTTGCCGTCAAGCTCAGCGAGAGGGGATTTCCAAAAACAAAAGTCAGGACACTTGGTCCATTCGCCGTTGTGAACCGCATCGGAATGAACAGTTACCTTGTTTGTGAATTGCATTATCAAAGCAAAAACAAGCTGTGCAACCGCAGCAGTAGAATAAGCAGGTATGTTTGATACAACAATACCACGCTCCTTAGCTGCATCACAGTCAATAACATTGTATCCGGTAGATTGTAAGCCCACATATTTGAGCTTCGGCAGTTGTTCTAAATGCTCTTTTGTTATTATCGACTTGTTTATAATCAAACAGTCTGCGTCTTTGGCTCTTTCAATTATATCTTCCGGTTTTGTTCTGTCGTAAACCACAAAATCTCCGTATTTTTTAAATGGTTCCCATGATAAATCACCGGGATTTGTTGTATATCCTTCAAGATTTACTATCTTCATATTATCACCTCAGTACAAATTATATCCCTATGCACTGATAAAATCAACTTATTTATTGAAACATTTGCTTATATAATGTATAATCTATGCGTAGTATATATTGGTGATTTTATGAAAAAGCCATATATATTCATTACATTGTTTTTAATAACAGCTCTGTTATGTTCTTTAATCAGCAGCATAGGCACGAAGGTTACTGAGTCGGTAAACAAAGATGTAGTATCACAATACACAGTAGTAATTGATGCCGGACATGGCGGTAAGGATGTAGGTACCGTAGGTATTGACGGCACAAATGAGAAAGATATAAATCTCGCTATAGCACTTAGATTGTATGACTATCTTATGGTCAGCGGTTATGATGCACGGTTAATACGCAAGGATGACACTGAGTTTTACAAAAAAGGAGAGGGCAGAACTCGCTCTGACCTGTATAATCGCCTTGATTATGTTAATTCGGTACAAAACAGTATGTTGGTATCAATTCACCAAAATCATTTTGAAAACGAATCAGAATGGGGAACACAAATATGGTATTCCGCAAATACAGAAAAAAGTAAAGCTATAGCTGATTCTGTTCTAAACAGTGTAAAGAAAAATTTGCAGCCTTCAAACAAACGCACCAATAAAGAATCAGACGACAGTTATTACATTTTGTATAAGGCAACTGTGCCGTCTATAATGATTGAATGCGGATTTATGAGTAACAGAGAAGAAAATAACAAACTGAAAAACGATAAATACCAAAGAGATATGGCATTTTCTATTATGTCAGGTCTAAGTGAGGAATTATAAAATGGCTAATAAAACAAAATCTGTATATGTTTGCTCCGAATGTGGATACGAGAGCGTAAAATGGTACGGTAAATGTCCGGGTTGCGGCGAATGGAACACAATGAACGAGCAAATTCCGACAATAACAAACAAATCCGGAACGAGAAGCAGGGCGTCAATTCAACCTGTTCTGAAACTTAATGAAATCAGCGGCGACATTGAAAAAAGGCTATGTACCGGAATTAAAGAATTTGACAGAGTATTAGGTGGCGGAATAGTAGAGGGAAGTCTTGTTTTGCTTAGCGGTGATCCGGGAATTGGTAAGTCAACTATTCTTTTGCAGATTTGTCAAAGTTTGGACAGCAGTAAAAAAATACTGTATATCAGCGGTGAGGAGTCAGCCCGTCAAATAAAACTGCGTGCTGCAAGACTTGGAGTGGACTCCGAAAATCTTTATATTTTGTCCCAGACTGATGTTTCCATTATTGTCGAAACCATCAAGGTAGAACAGCCCGATTTGGTTATAATTGATTCTATTCAAACAATGTCGATAGATGATGTAAGTTCCTCTGCAGGAAGTATCACGCAGGTTAGAGAAAGTACAAATATCTTTATGCACCTCGCAAAAAGTATGGGTATTCCGATTTTTATTGTAGGTCATGTAAACAAAGACGGCGCAATAGCAGGACCAAAGGTTTTGGAACATATTGTCGATACAGTGCTCTATTTTGAGGGTGAAAGAAACTATTCTTATCGAATTTTGCGAAGTGCAAAAAACCGATTTGGCTCTACTAATGAAATAGGCGTGTTTGAAATGACACAAAGCGGACTTGTGGAAGTAGAAAATCCATCACTTATGATGCTTTCGGGTAGACCGAAAAATACGAGCGGCACTTGTGTAGCTTGTACTATGGAGGGCTCTCGTCCGATTCTTGCCGAGGTGCAAGGACTTGTTACTGCAACAGGCTTCGGAACACCAAGGCGAATGTGTACAGGATTTGATTATAACAGAATGAATATGATTATAGCCGTACTCGAAAAGAGAGCAGGGTACTTTTTCAACGGAATGGACACCTACCTTAATGTAGTAGGCGGACTTAAGTTGTATGAACCGGCTGCTGACCTAAGTGTAGCAATGGCACTCATTTCATCTCTGAAAGATCAAGTTCTTAATGAAAATACTCTTGCATTCGGAGAAATCGGCTTAGCAGGGGAAATCAGAGCAGTGAATAATTGTGAACAGAGAATACAGGAGGCTAATCGTTTAGGCTTTACAAAATGTATAATACCGTTTCATAATTATAAATCGCTTTCTAAAGAAACAAAAACAAGCGCAGATATTGTACCGGTAAGAAATATCCGTGCCGCATTCGACGCAATTACAGAATAATAATATAATACCTTTTAATGAGAGAATGTTGGTGACACTACTTTTATGTTAAAATATCCTATAATTATAGAGAAAGAAAAGAATCCCGGTGAAAATTATCGATTGGTATATGTTCCGGATTTTGACCAATATACAGAGGGAGACACTATCACAGACTGTGTAAATATGGCAAAAGATTTAATTGGATTACTTTGTCTGGTACTTGATGAAGATAAAAATGAAACATTTCTGATTTCAACTCCTATAAATGAAATAGAACACAGAGATTCGGAGTTAGTTACTGTCGTTGAGATAGACTATGAGAATTATAAGAAAAAATATGGCAAAAAGTTAGATTAGATTGGCAGAACGCAGTCAGTAATATTATCATTTGACTGCGTTCTATATACTTAAAATCCTTGGACTGTACAACGAAGAAATAAAGTGATATAATAGCAGAACAGAGGATATTAAAATATTCGCAATTTCGCAAAATAAATATTTTGCGAAGTACAGGGGAGTTTTTGTGCTTAAATTTATTACAATTAGGATTAGAGGTGTGCATATTGAGGCGTGAAGAATTTTATAAGTTACCTATGCTTGTACAGGACTATCTTATATATGTAGAAGCGATTAAAGGTCACAGTGAGTTATCTGTTTTGGAATACGCCAGTGATTTGCGTACTTTCTTTAGATACATATCCAAACTTAAAGGTCGTTATCCTATGAGCACGGATGACGAAGAAATTGACCTGAGAACGATAGATATTGAATTCATCAAGAATATCACTTTGAATGATGCTTACCAATTTTTAATTTACTGTAAAAATGTTCGAAAAAATAGCGAAACGACCCGTGCCCGCCGTGTTATTGCAATCAGAAGATTCTTTTCTTATTTAACCGATAATCTCGGACTTTTGGAAAAAAATCCTATGAAGAATTTAGATGCACCAAAAATAAAGAAATCGCTCCCAAAATATTTAACTCTTGAAGAATCACAAAAATTACTTTCTGTAATAGACGGTAAATTTAAAGAAAGAGATTTTGCTATTATCCTTTTATTTTTAAACTGTGGAATGCGACTGTCTGAGCTTGTTTCTATAGATTATAATGATATTCGTTCCGACAACACCCTCGTTATTACCGGTAAAGGAAACAAGGAGCGTACTGTATATTTGAATCAATCATGCATCGATGCTGTTACTGAATATATGAAGGTTCGCCCTAAAGACGGCGTCAAAGACAGAGCTTTATTCTTAAGTGCAAGAAATCAAAGAATGAATCCGAGAACTGTCGAGCTGATGGTACAAAAATATTTAGACAAAGCCGGACTCGGCGGTCGTGGCCTTTCCGTACACAAATTGAGGCATACTGCAGCCACGTTAATGTATCAGTACGGAAATGTAGATGTCCTTGTTCTAAAAGAAATTTTGGGCCATGAAAATTTGGGTACAACTGAGATATATACACATATCCAATCGGATGCTGCCAAAAAAGCAATTGAATCAAATCCGTTGTCAAATGAAATTGTGCCTAAAGGCAGCAATGAATAATTTAGTGGTAATTATATAGTTATAATTGATTGCAGCAGATACGAAGCTCCGGCATTTACTAATGAAATGCAAATAACTACACCACCATAAATCAAAAATGCTTTAAGATGTGACTTTAGATTTACTTCTTCCGTCACATCTTCTTTTTTTGTGGCTGCGTCATATATACTTTTGCTAAGCTCGTTGCTTACTTTTATTGTAAACACTATTACTGTGATAAACGCAGCAAATTCCGGAACAATCATGAGTAGACCATAGCCTATACCCTTTACCTTATATTGAACATAATAGTAACTTAACTTAAGTGCAACTGCCAAGCCTGTTGACATCGGAATTAGGTTAGTAAATGGAAATCCTATTAGGCAAAGTCCGAGAAGCACAGTCAAAACAAAAATAGAAAAATACAGGCAAAATCTATTTATAAACATTGGCACAAATTCTGTTTGGTTGCCGCTCAAAGCGCTCATTGCTTTATATAGTAACTTAGAATTTATGTTTGGGTACAAAATCGTACCCATTACAAGTCCGCAAGCATAGAATAAACAAGGATAAATGTATTCACGCAACTGATTGAATACATCGAGCAAATCTATTTTTTCTTTAACAATATCATCCGTTATCAATTCTTCCATTATTTTATCTTAACCTTTCTGTTACTTTTTGAGCAGAAAAAACCTAATAATCCGCCGCTCAGTATAATCAAAATAAATTTAACTAAAAATAGTACAAAAGTATTATCATAAAAAACTAAATTAAACAGACTGAATATTATTATTGGTACTGTACTTATTATTCCTAATAATACTCCCCTGCTCTTTTCGCCAACATTGCAGATTAGAGATACAACAACCGACGAGATAACACATATAATTACGGAAACAGCGGAAAAATATTCACTGTCAATATCTAATGTAAGCATAATCTTTGCCGCCAAAAGTGAAAGCAAAAGCAATGATATAAAAGAACATAAAAGAGATTTTAATATAAACAAAAAAATTATTTTATTTGTTGATTTAGTGGCATATTTTTTCATAAAAAAACTCCCCTGTCATATCTAATAAATAGATATTCAGGGGAGAAAAAAATATTCTTAATTACTTTTCAATCTTTTCTTCTGCAGCCTTAGCTGTGTCAGATTTTGTTGAATCGTTTTTCTTCTTATTTTTCTTATCTTTTGCGGCTTCTCTTGCTGCCTCGACCTCTTTCTTATGCTGTTCGGTCTTAGTAACATTTGTGTTGATAGCCCAACGCTGAATCTTCATTTTTGTTCTGTCAGCACCTGTTTCGATAACAATATCTTCTTCTCTGATTGTTACAACTTTGCCGACAATACCGCCAATAGTGATGATTTCGTCACCGATTTCAAGTGAAGATCTCATTTCCTGTTCTTCTTTTTGACGCTTCTTTTGCGGACGAATCATCATGAAGTACATTACGGCGAGAAGTACAACCATAAGAATGATGTATGATGTTGTTCCGTTCTTTCCGCTGGCAGCTGAATTTGAAGCAGCCTGCAATAAAATAGCACTAAAATTCATATTTATGCCTCCGTTATTTATACATAGTATATATGATTATATAGTATAGCGAATCATTTTGCAAGATATTTTTATATTCTCGTGTCAAGTTTTACACAATATTCATTTTTGTAATCCTCAAATGAGCCATTTTCGATGTTAAATCTGATTTCTTCCATAAGATTATTATAAAAATGAAGGTTGTGAATTACCGCAAGTCTCATACCCAACATTTCACCGGCCTTCAGCAGATGTCTGACATAAGCTCTTGAATAATTTTGACAAGTAGGACAGGTACAGGTTGAGTCAATCGGTTTATCATCGGTGATATATTTAGCATTGTTTATATTTATTATGCCCTCTTTTGTAAAAAGCTGACCGTGTCTTGCATTTCTTGCAGGCATAACACAATCGAAAAGATCGACGCCTCTACTTACACCTTCTAATATGTTGCCCGGTGTGCCGACTCCCATTAGATAGCGAGGTTTGTCCTTCGGAGCATAAGGCTCAACGGCGGATATAATGCGATACATATCTTCCTTAGGCTCACCTACTGCTAATCCGCCGATTGCATAGCCGTCGAGATCCATTTTAGCAATTTCTTTCATATGCTCAATTCTCAAATCGTCAAAGGTACACCCTTGATTTATGCCAAACAGGAGCTGTTCCTTGTTGATTGTATCAGGCAAAGAATTAAGTCTTTCCATTTCTTTTTTGCAGCGTTCCAGCCACCTAAGCGTGCGGTTACAAGCCTCTTTAGCATATTTCAGCGTGGCAGGATTTTTAACGCATTCGTCAAAAGCCATAGCTATTGTGGAACCGAGATTTGATTGTATTTGCATACTTTCCTCAGGTCCCATAAATATTTTTCTGCCATCGACATGAGAATTAAATGTAACACCATCCTCAGTAATTTTATTGAGCTTAGCGAGAGAAAAGACCTGAAATCCTCCGGAATCGGTCAGTATAGGTCTGTCCCAATTTGTGAATTTATGTAATCCACCCATCTGACGCACAATATTGTCGCCGGGGCGCACATGGAGATGGTATGTGTTGCACAGCATAACTTGCGCACCCACTGTTTTTAAATCGGCAGTAGATAGACCGCCTTTTATGGCAGCTACGGTAGCAACATTCATAAATGCAGGAGTTTGTACTGTTCCGTGTACAGTTTCAAATTCGCATCTTCTCGCAGTATTTTCTTGTTTTAACACCTTAAACTTCATAAATTATACCTCATTGAATAAACATAGCATCGCCGAAGGAGAAAAATCTATACCGTTCTCTTACGGCAATTTTGTAGGCATTCATCACATTGTCATAGCCCGCAAAAGCGGAAATAAGCATAATCAGAGTGCTTTCCGGTAAATGAAAATTTGTAACCAGTGCGTCTATGCATTTGAATTCATAGCCGGGATAGATAAAAATACTTGTATCGTCCTCATCCTCACAGATACATCCGTTTTTTGTAGCAACAGACTCTAATGTTCTTGTGCTTGTTGTGCCCACTGAAATGACTCTACCGCCGTTTTTCTTTGTTTCATTTATTAAGTCTGCTGTTTCTTTTGGCATATGATAATGCTCACTGTGCATCTTGTGTTTTGTTACATCTTCTACCTTGACAGGTCTAAATGTGCCTAAGCCGACATGGAGTGTAACATATCCTATATTTACACCTTTCTCTTTGATTTTTCGCAGCATTTCTTTAGTGAAATGAAGTCCTGCAGTAGGTGCTGCAGCTGAACCTACTTCACGAGAGTAAACAGTTTGGTATCTTTCACCGTTTTTTAACTCCTCGGTTATATACGGAGGAAGCGGCATTTTGCCGATTTTATCCAAAATATTGTATATTTCTTTGCTGTCGCAGTCAAAATGAATTATTCTGTTTCCGTCATCGGTTACATCAATAACTTCGCAATCAACAATTCCCTCGCCAAATGTGAATTTTGTTCCGACTTTAGCTCTTTTTCCGGGCTTGCAAAGACATTCCCACACATTGTTTTCATGCTGTTTTAGCAATAAAAATTCAACTACCGCACCGGTTTCGTGCTTAACTCCGTAAATTCTTGCAGGAATAACTCTGGTATCATTAAGAATAAGACAGTCGCCGGGATTAAGATAATCAATAAGGTCATGAAAAATCTTGTGCTCCACTTCGCCGGTTTTTTTGTTAAGAATCATCAATCGAGAAGAATCTCGTGGCTCTACAGGAGTTTGAGCTATAAGTTCTTCGGGTAAGTCGTAGTAAAAATCAGAAGTTTTCATTAAAATTCTCCAAATAATTTTCTAAAATTAAATATTATAATTGACATAAATATATAAGTAGTGATATTATATATCTACTGTTTGCGATATTGTTGTAGGTGTGCTATAATATCAGCACGCAGTCTATTATATTGCAAAATCAAATTCATTACAAGTTTTAAGGAGAAAATATTTTATGAAAAAGTATAATGTTGGTATCGTTGGTGCAACCGGTATGGTTGGACAAAGATTTATGACATTACTTGCAGACCATCCTTGGTTTGATGTAAAGGTGCTTGCGGCATCCTCAAGAAGTGCCGGAAAACCGTACGCTGAGGCTATCGGCAAAAAATGGTGCATGGACGTAGATATTCCCGAAAAGTTCAAAGATATGGTAGTTATGGACGCTACCAATGATATAGACAAAATCACTTCTATGGTTGATTTCGTATTCTGTGCAGTCAATATGAAAAAAGATGAAATAAAGGCACTTGAAGAAGAATATGCAAAGCATGAGTGCCCTGTTGTATCTAACAACTCTGCAAACAGATTTACTCCGGATGTTCCCATGGTTGTACCTGAGCTCAACGCAGAACACATTCATATTATTCCTGAGCAGAGAAAGAGACTCGGAACTAAGAGAGGATTTATTGCGGTAAAATCAAATTGCTCCCTTCAGTCATATGTCCCTGCCCTTTTCCCACTTCACGAAAAATTCGGCGTTAAGGATGTACTCGTATGTACATACCAGGCTATCAGCGGTGCAGGAAAGACTTTTGAAACCTGGCCTGAGATGATAGACAATGTTATTCCTTACATTGGCGGTGAGGAAGAAAAGAGCGAGCAGGAGCCGCTTAAGCTTTGGGGCAAAATTGACGGAGACCACATCGCACTTGCAGATAAGCCTAACTTCACTGCACAGTGCATCAGAGTGCCTGTATCAAACGGACACCTTGGCGCAGTTTTCGTAAACTTTGAAAAGAAGCCGACTAAGGAAGAAATGATTGATATTTGGACTAATTTCAGCGGCAGAGCACAGGAGCTTAACCTTCCATCTGCACCTAAGCACTTCTTAAATTACTTCACAGAGCCTGACAGACCGCAGATCCATTCCGAGCGTATGCTTGAAAACGGTATGGCTGTATCTATCGGTAGACTTCGTGAAGATACACAGTATGACTACAAGTTTGTATGTCTTTCTCACAATACTCTTAGAGGCGCAGCAGGCGGTTCTGTATTGCTTGCAGAGCTTCTTGCAGCAGAAGGATATATGGACTAATTACAGAAAAAGGAGATTTTCGTTATGAAAGAACCTATTTTTACCGGATCGGCAGTCGCAATTATTACACCAATGAATGATGATTTCAGTGTTAATTACGACGAATTCAAAAAATTTATTGATTATCAGATTGACAATGGAACTGACGCTATTGTAATCTGCGGTACAACCGGTGAGTCTTCTACTCTTAAGACTGTTCACCACCTTGAAGCAATCAAGTTCTGTGTTGACTATGTAAACGGCAGAGTACCTGTAATCGCAGGTGCAGGCTCAAACAACACAGAATGTGGTATTGAGATTGCCACAAAAGCTTGTGAATATGGCGTAGATGCACTTTTACTTGTAACCCCATATTACAACAAGTGTACACAGAAAGGACTTATTAAGCACTATACTATGTATCATGATGCTACCGATAAGCCTATCATTCTTTATAATGTTCCATCAAGAACAGGTGTAAACATTCTTCCCGAAACTCTCAAGGAGCTTTCAAAACTTCCGAGAATTAACGGCGTTAAAGAAGCTTCCGGTAATATCAGCCAGGTTATGAAGATTCGTGCTCTTTGCGGTGAGGAGCTTAATATTTGGAGCGGTAACGACGACCAGATTCCTGCTGTTATGTCATGCGGCGGTAAGGGCGTTATCTCTGTACTCGCTAATATTATGCCACAAGAAACTCACGATATGGTTCAGGCTTATCTTGACGGCGACGCTAACAAGTGCACAGATATGATGGCTAAATATCTTGAGCTTGCTAATGCACTCTTTGTTGAGGTTAATCCTATTCCTATCAAAGCAGCTTGCAATATGATAGGCTGGAATGCAGGTCCATGCAAAATGCCACTCTGCGATATGACAGAAGAACATACAAAATATCTTAGAGGCGTTCTTAAGAAATACGGACTTGTAAAATAATAACCATTAGAGGATAATTAAATGACAAGAATATTATTATCGGGCGCTTGCGGAAAGATGGGTCATGTTATTCAGAACATTGTTGCCGGACGTGATGATTGTGAAATCGTTGCCGGTGTAGACAAATATAATGATAACAAATGCGACTTTCCTGTATATGCTCACATAAGCGATGTAACAGAAGATGTTGATGTTGTTATTGACTTCTCTAATCCTGCTTTATTAGATGATTTGTTGAATTATGGTAACAGCAAGAATATTGCATTGGTAATTGCAACAACCGGTTTTGACGACTGCCAAAAGAAAAAGATAGAAGAAGCTTCTAAAAAGTCACCTATCTTCTTTACTTACAATATGAGTATGGGCATAAATCTTCTTGCTAATCTCGCAAAGAAAGCAGTTAATGTTTTGGGCGACGATTTCGATGTTGAGATTGTAGAACAGCATCATAACCAAAAAATTGACGCTCCTTCAGGAACTGCACTTATGCTTGCAGACGCTATTGCAGAAGAATTTGACAAACCCATGAAATATGAATACGACAGACATTCTAAGCGTGAAAAGCGTACTAAGGATGAAATCGGTATTCATTCAGTCAGAGGCGGAACTATCGTCGGTGAACACGAAATTATATTTGCCGGCAGAGACGAGATTATTACACTCTCTCATTCTGCAAGATCAAAAGAAATATTCGCAGTAGGCGCCGTAAACGCTGCTGTATATGCAGCCGGAAAACCGGCAGGCTTATATGATATGAGTGAGCTTATTAAATAAAATCTATAAAGAAAAAGATGTAACCAAAAGAAGCCTTCACTTAGGGATTGTATGAAAAACAGTCTTTGAGTGACGTCTTCAAGCGGTGATAAAAGAAATAACGACCATACAAGAGTAGAAATGCTCCTGTGTGGTCGTTTTTATGCTCAAGTACCGAAACGGTATGGGAGGTTGTTATTTTACTATTGCTCTAATCAAAGCAGCAACAGAAGTTACTGCTACCAAACATAATTCAGCATCTTTTTGATTGGCGGTTCTATCATGAGTAAGCTGATTTGCAAAATCAATAGCAGCTCTAGCAAATTTTCTTTCTTTCTCTGAAGCGTCTTTCAATTCGAAATTCAAAAATGCTTCTAACATTCTCTTTGCATCCGTTGTGCTAGATTCAACACCGTCTAAGGTTGGGTGCTTTCCTTTGTCGAAAACTTCCTGTGCTACTGTGATTAAGGTTTCTCGTCCAATCATACCTATTGCCTGACACTTTTCTTCTGTATCGGCAACTGCTAATCTGGATTTCATCTCCTCTATTGCTCTGTCAACACGTTCCCAACCTGTTTCCTCGTATTCATCAATATATGATTCACAAGTGGAAAATTGAGAGTATCTTGAAAATAACATACGCTTTAAATTCTGCACATTCTGATTATCAGAGAAAAAAGGTAAATCACAAAGATCATTAATAATTTTGAATTGTTGCTTCCCGTTAAAAGCCTGTAAATTCAATTGTAAGGCAGTTCGTTTGTTCGGTACCTTTGAACCGAATTTTCCAAAATTCGAGTCATTGATTGGTGTTTGCACATTAAATTGTAAGGCATATGCATTACAATATTTAACAATCTGTCCGCCAGATAATCCAGTGTTAGTGTCTCCCAACACTTCAGAAGCATGAATTATGAAAGTACTATCTATTTTATTATCCAAGTTCATCACGCCCCTTTACACACCATCGTTAAGAGCGTTCATAACTTCCTTAACAACTTTACCGTCCCAACCGACACAAAGCATATCCTTTGTGATGATGGCTTTGTAAATAGGATTACTTTCAATCACATTCCAAAGGTAACGGAGTATAGCAATATAATCATCAAAGTTATCCTTAACCTTTTCAGCTACTGTCTTGCGCCAGTCATCGGTAAATTCCTTGCCCGCATAGATATCATTCAAATCCTTACAGATGAAATTGATAGCACCACCAATTCCCGGTAATTCATTTTCATTAGCCTGTGCGTTAGGATTTTCGGCAATCTTAACGTGAAGGAGTAAATGCTCTAACAGGTTGCAATATACAAGTCTGTTTGCTTTCTGATAATCAAACGGATTCGCTGCTGCAAATTTATCGTTTGAAAGCATAATAGCTTTATCCTCGTCAATGTGGTGACAGTATAAACCTTCATTTGTACGAGTAACCTGTGGGTTCTTGGTTGTGCAATTAGTATCCTTAAAGTAGTTGTGTTTTGCAGAACCGTATTTTTTGAGCAATGCAGAGACAATATCTTGATAACTCATTTTCAGCATTGACTCATAATATGAAGTTCCATCCATTGGCTTAACTTTGCTTTCTATAAAAGCAATTTCTTCATCTGAAAGTCCATACTTTTTATAAAGTTGCAAGTCTATTTCATGAACAGACTTAGACCAATCAATATCAGAATTATCTGTGAAATCTTGCATTGGAACATATGACCAAGTTTCACGAGGGTTGTCTTGTGTAACTTTTAGTGCTCCTAAAAGTGTTCGTGAAAATTTGGACTTGATATATTTTAATGTTGCTTCTGCTTCATAAACGGTCTCATATTTACCAATACTTAAAAAAGTAACAGTATGACCGACCACAGGTCGACCGACCACAGGTGTTGATAATACTTCGCCAATTGCACCGGAACCATTTGATTTAGGAATAAATACTTTGTAATAATCTATATTATCCGGAAGTTTTACATAACTCCTCTTAATCCATTTAGAACAACGGGTATTTTCTTTTCTTCCGTAAATTTGTATATAATCCGCACCATCTGTAGGACATTCATCAAAAAATAATTCTGGAAAAGTATCAAATACATTCGTCCCAACATCATATTTATGCCCTTTGCTTGGACGAGTTATTGCCCATTCATTCTCATTGTATAACTCATCGGTAAGCTTATATAAATCTCTCGGATATACTAAGGTCGCAAATGACAAGAAATCTTCTCGTTGAATTACTTTATTCACTATTGATTTAAGTTCTTTGTATGGCGAGAAGAAACCTATTATGTCAAATTCTGCATTGTTATCCCAATAAGTGATGGCAACTCCACCTTTGACATCAACGGAAGGAAAAATTTTTGTACTATCTGCCTCATAATCAACAACTTTGTAATGTCGATTATTAAGCATTTTATTATTCCATTCTTTTGGTGTCTTACCGGCATTAAACAAAAAGCGTCCCGGATGGATGAATGTGCCTTTATCACTCAAAGCCATGCCCATATCAATAAACAAATGATATATAGGATCTTTTCCATTACCATTACCATTGTTTTCAATTTGATAAGGCGGATTACCAACAACTGCATCGAACTTCATTTCTTTCACATCCTTTTTCCAGTAGGAGCCTTTCAGAACACGCTTTTTGAATTGCTCCGGTTTGTTTTTAAGCATATTTACAAGGTCATCAAAATAATGAGCGTTGCACTTAACATCACTGTAACCGCAAAGAGTTCTTATGGTGATAGATTTTGCCATAGGTGTTTTGCAAATAACATAAACATTATCTCTGATAACTTCATTCCAGAAATATTGACATTCCTCAGGTGCCCAGTCATCATCACTCATCCCCTCCATACGCTGCTTATAAAAGCTGTAAGCAACATATAAAGGATACAAACCTGTTTTAGAGTTAATTTCAAGTATCTTTGCATTTTCTGAAAATACAGTCTTAGTAACTTCACCTCTGTCTACAAAGCGGGGTTCTTCAAGGCGATGCTTTTCTTCCTGTGTATCATCTTCAAATTTCTCATTGAAGAAGCACCAACCACCAATAGTATCAGACATATGCATATTAACTACACGCCAAGGGGTAAGAACAGTTTCCTTGTCGGGGTTCTTGAAATGACGGAAGATTTCAGCAATCTGAATTACACGTCTTGTAGGTGTTTCTCTGTCTGCTGATGCAGCAAGCTTTCTAATACGCTTTCCGGCAGCAATGAAAACATCACGATCATAGTACTTTGTAAACTCTGTGAATATCTGTTTTGTTACACCCGAAGGCATGAATTCCTTCCAAGATTCGTCATCGACAATGTCAACAAAACGGTCAATGTCGATATCTTCTTCAATAGGAACATCAGCGCCATAAATCATAAGTGGCATACGGATAGAAATACCACGAAGAATATCGATAGCCTTTTTGCGTGCTTCTTTAGCCTGTTTCTTTTTCTGACGCTCTGCGATTTCTTCAGGAGTCAGTGGGTCAGGGGTTGCAGGTGGTTCAGGGTCATCAATATGTTCAACCTGTTCGTCAGTTAATCCCTGACCATTAACCACAACCTCTTTCTTTTTCTTTGATGCCTTTGAAGCACCGATAATATCTTTAAGTTCATTGAATTTTGATGCATCAATTTCATCAAGTTTCAACAACTCGTCATTGTAAAGTGATTCGTCCTCAAATCCACTGTTTACTGCTCGTTCAGCATAAATCTGCTTAATCTGTTCCATCATTGATTCAACGCTATATTTTCTAGTCTTTGAACCTGAGATAGAAATAACAGGACAGTAATTTAAGAATTCGGTCATAACCTCACGGCGTTTCTTCTGACTCTTTCCCGGCTTACGTGATAAATGAACAGTTTCAGTAAGAACCTTTAATGTTCTGTCTGGAGCGAAATCAAAGACATAGCAGTCAGTTTTCTGCTTTCCTTCAATTGTCCCTGCCGACTGAACACGGAAAATGGTCTGCATATACTGTGCAGCAGCAGTAGAATATGAACCTGAAAGCATCAAAACTGCAGTCCATTCTTTTACTGTTACACCTGTAGTTAACTTACCACATGATAGGGTAATGGAATATTTGTTATTTTTTATAGTATTACGAACAAGGTCAAGTGCGTCCTTGGAATGATCTTCTTCGTATTTATCACCTTCACCTGCTACATTGGCAATTCCGAAATTCTTGAATACAGAATGATTGCGTAGCAATTCACTAAGTGCCTTCGCTTCTTTTACGCCCGGAACCATCCAAAGAGTATGACGAAACATATCTCTGTATTCCTGTGTTGAGAACGGATAACCACTTTCTGAATCTTCCTTTACCATCATGTCCAAGAAAGCAATAACATCGTTTTCATGAACGAATTTACCCTCAACAGCACCTTTAGGTAAATCACGTTTGCTATTTGGACCCTTGTACCATACACGGAAGAACTCACGGAAATTGAATGCCTTTGTATCATATTCATCGGAAAGATACTTCTTAAGCTTTTCACCTAAGTCATAAGTGAAAATATGCATCTTAGGAAGGTCAGCGTATGGATTGTGGTCACCATGATGGGTTAAATCCCATTCTGTCTTTTTCTTCTGCTCCATAACGTAATCCCATGTATATACGTTATCTTCGCTGAACTGATTTAAAAGATTAAATGGTGTACCTGAAAGAGCAAGAACCTTTGTATTTTCTTTGCGTAATGTCTTGATAACGTTGTCACCAAGTTCAGTCTGTGTACCTTCATGTGCTTCATCAATAACGATTAAGTCCCAATCAAGAGCAAACACTGCATTATTCTTATTGAAATTACCACCGACAATCTGTGAACCTCTCAAGTCCTGAATAGAAGCGAAATACACAAAGTAAGTTCCATCCTTATCAAGCTTACGAATCTTCAAGTCATTCTCGGAATCTGTCTTTTCATCAAAGGTATATGCAGAATCTTTTGATTTTCTTTCATAATGGTAGTCATGTTCAGAATGCCCCGGATAGAAAATCTTCTTGAAATCCTCGCTCCATCCATCATCTACAACAGGACGATGAGTAACGATAATAACTCTACGATACTGACTACGGCGTATTACTTCTAAAGCTGTCAATGTTTTACCGAAACGCATCTTTGCGTACCAGAGCATTTCATTATTTTTTTTGAATGCTTTAAGTGTTTTTTCAACCGCATCCTTTTGCTCCTCACGGAAATCAATCGGTGTGTACGGCGTTTCCTTAACCACCGAGCCGGATGAAATCGAAGATTTACCTTCTTTAACGCACTTGATGGCAGCCTTAACCATATCGAGATTTGTTGCAAACCATTCTTCACCAGTAGAGCCATTAGGCTGGATCTTATGAACACCTGAGTTCATCAATACACTATGTACATCCTTATCTTTGAAAGGGAATGTATAGCCTGAATCCTGCTTGATAGCAAGTTCAGTATATTCAAGTTTATAACTCATGCTGGCGGTTTTTGTGTAACTGTCAATTCTCTTTTTAGCAGCCTGATTAAGGTCGTGACAATTAGGCACGAGATTGTTTGGCATTATATCTGTAGTAAGAGTAGCCTCGCCAACCTTTAGTAAACCTTTATGTGTTTCATAAGGCATACTGAAAACATATATCAATTTATAACTATGTGTCTGATCAAATCTCTCCATAATTATTTCCCTCCTTGATAACATCGATAAATGGAATGCTCTTATTCAAGTTAGTCCAATCATATATGCGACAGTAGATTCCATTGTGCATAAATATATTGTTCTTTTCGCATCCCGGACAAGGAGTAATTTTATCTTCCTCTTTGTCCCCATCAAGAAAATCAAATAGTGTCATCTGGTAATCTTGTACTTTTACTTCATGGCAGGAATAAGGAACAACGCACTTAAGTCCATCCATCTGCCATATATTCCATGCAATTATGTTTGCAACAGTCTTTAATAAATCAATTGGTGGTTCTTGCTTGAAACGCTCTCTATAATAATCCATGTAATCATACAATAGATTTTCACGAGCAATTAGAACGCTATCACCCTGAAATTCATAACCGAAAACACTCTTTAATGCACGAAGTGACCATTTTAGCCAGTCTTCATCATTATCACAGTTTTCATTTACAATACGCATTTTGCGGTCAAATAAACCGATACGCTCATAAATAGGAATCAAATCCCCGGTTGTAGTATCATATCGGCTAATTAAATATGGTGCTTCACCACAAGTAATCTCAAGCCTTTTTGCATCAACATATACTTTCCATGTTTTCTTTTTATCATCGAAAATTATCTTATCTGATGTTGTAATCCACCCCGTTCCATTAGGAGTATTAAATACATTGGGTCTTCCGAACCAAGCCTCATCAACTTGATTATTCTGCTCGTTACAAATCCATGAGGGTGTAAATACTTCAGCTCTCTTTTTAATTCTCTGTTCTTGAACTGCTTTAGATTTTGCTGCTCGTGGCTGAATTACGTTTGAATAACGCCCGGTAATTAATTCTACTTGAATTTGAGCGTGTTCATCATAGAGTGGTCCATAAGATTCATAATCTTTGGTACACCACATAATATTTCCACGTGTAGTTTTATCTTTTAACAGAAGCTTTAAAAGAGTAGGATTTATACTAGCAATATCGTCTTCTAAGATATCAATTCTCTTTTCAATCTCTGTTCTATTATTCATAACAATTATTTCTCCACTTTAAAATCAAGCCATGCCTCTTCGACACCTGCATAGTCAATATCATTCTTAAGGCAGAACTCCTTTATATTTTTCATTGCAATAAGGTTAGGCTTTGCTTTACCGCCTTCCCATCTATTAACAGTAGAAAATGCCACTTGTACTTCTTTGGCAAAATCGTGCTGTGTTAAAAAGCATCTCTGTCTGATTCTTTTAATTTCTTCTGGAAATCCCATGTTGCATCTCCTTCTCTTGAATATCTCAAAAATATAGCGTTATTATACCACATAATTATGAATTTTTCTACCCCTCCAGTCCATCTGTAACTTTTGCAGGTGGATTTTTTTATTTTCTTTCTAAAAACCGTCCTTTTGATGCCATTCCCAAGGCTAACAGTTAGAAAGGACAGAAATTCTTTCAAATGTATCCGCTCAAACTGCAAAGCTTTCTCCAGTGGGAAAGTGTAAGGACTATACAACGAACTGTCCTTAGGAAGGAGGTCATACAGATGTATGGATAAGAAAAACGAAAAACTGAATGTGGAGGTTTTCGATTACTCCACAATACCCAAGTTCATGAAAGACCATGGCAGGTTCTGTCTGTGGAAGCTTGTGATGAAACCGGGTAAGACAAAGCCGGACAAAATACCATATCAGCTTAACGGAAAACGAGCCGATGCTACTAATCCACAACATTATTCATCTTTTGAAGATACCGTGGAGGCATTTGCCAAAGGTGGTTATGCAGGTATCGGTATTGGCTGCTTTGAACCCTTAAGACTTGTGGATGTTGATGACTGTGTTGTTTACGGAAAACTTGATACAAGAGGTCAGGATATTGTTGATACCCTTGACTCCTATACGGAACTTAGTCCGTCCGGGACTGGTATTCATATCTTTATTCTTGCAGATGGATTTGCCTATGACAGTGAACGCTACTACATCAATAATCGCAATACCCATGTGGAAGTCTATGCCCCCGATGTTACAGGCAAGTTTCTCACTCTGACAGGAAAAGCAATTCATGGTGCAGATGTCAATGAACGAAGTAAGCAATTGCAGGTGGTTTTGGATAAGTACATGAAAAGACCTGACGGGGATGTTGCTACTCCGATAGTAGTTGCTCCCGGCAGCTTCCTTTCCGATGAAAGTGTCTATGCCAAGGTATCAAAATCAAAGCAGGCAGATAAGTTTAATGCCCTGTGGAATGGTGAAATACCAGATGGTAAATCTCCGAGCGAAGCAGATATGGCACTAGCTGAAATACTTGCTTTCTGGTGTGGTGGTGATACCGAGCAGATGGACAGGCTTTTCAGACGATCAGGACTTATGCGTGACAAATGGGACAGAGTTCAGAGTGGTTCTACCTATGGAATGATTACACTCACAAAGGCAGTAAAGAAATGTTCGACATTTTACAGTCCAATGATGGCTACTGCCGATGAGGACTTCAATGACATTCTTTCAAAGTTAACTGAATTTAACCTGCTTGAAAACAGACGATACCGAAGTGGTGATATCGGCTATGGCAGACTCTTCGCTGATATGTTTAAAACAATCGCAAGATATGTACCTGAACGTAAGAAATGGTTTGTCTATGACGGTAAACGATGGGTACCTGATATTGCGAATCTCAAAATCATGGAACTTGGTAAGGACTTGGCAGATGCATTGCTTCTTTACACTTCAACTATTAAAGATGAAGAAAAAAGACTGCTTTTCTTAAAGGAAAGTAAGTACTGGCAGCAACGCAGATTCCGTGAAACCTATATCAAGGAGGCACAGAGTGTCTATCCCGTGTCGATGGAACGATTCGACAGTAACAGATACTTATTCAACTGCAACAACGTCACCTTTGATTTAAGGACGGGCATTCCAAAGGAACACTCCCCGGATGATTTCTTAACGAAAATCAGTCCTGTGGATTATGACCCTAATGCAACAAGTGAACGCTTTGATAGGTTCATTGACGAAGTCATGAGTGCTGATAGGGATAAGGCATTGTTCCTACAAAAGGCTCTCGGCTATGGCATTTGTGGTGATACCCGTTATGAATGTATGTTTTTCCTTTATGGTGAGACTACCAGAAATGGCAAAGGAACGCTTATGGAAAGTGTACTCAAGGTTCTTGGTGATTATGGTAAAGCCGTAAGACCTGAAACTATCGCACAAAAGCACACTGTTAACTCGCAGGCTCCAAGTGAAGATATTGCTCGACTTGCGGGTATCCGATTTGCCAACATATCTGAACCAAGCCGAGGCTTAGTTCTTAATGCTGCACAGGTAAAGAATATGACAGGCAATGACACTCTTAATGCAAGATTTCTCAATGAAAACAGTTTTGATTTTGAGCCACAGTTCAAGCTTTATATCAATACCAATTATCTTCCTGTGATTTCCGATATGACGATGTTTTCATCAAACAGAGTTATCATCATTCCCTTTGACAGGCACTTCGAGCCTTGGGAACAGGATAGAACGCTCAAAGAGGAATTTGCAAGACCTACAACGCAGAGTGCAATCCTTAACTGGCTTATAGCCGGGTATCGCATTCTTCATGATGAAGGATTTGTACAGCCATCGGCAGTAACTGCTGCTATCAGTGCCTATCAGTATGAAAGTGACAAGCTGGCACAGTTTGCAGAAGAACGATTAGAACCGGATGCAGCAACTGAGGTTAAGACTGCAGTTGTATATGAAGAGTATCGCAGATGGTGCAGTGACAATGGGTGCTACTGCGAAAACAACAGAAACTTCCTACACGAACTTCGTAAATTCGGTCGTGTAGAAAGAAAAAGACCACAGTCAGGCGGTGATAAAACCACAATCCTGATTGGTTATTCCATTAAGGATTATGTGGAACCACTGTTCTAACTATTTTTTTGTGGCACTTTGTGGCAGGTATTTTAAGCCCTATCACGTAAGGTTTTATATTTTTTCCTAGCTGAAATCATCTGCCACAACCTGCCACAAGTGTGAAAGGAGAACCGACAATGGATATTCATTACTATCCCGTAGTGGATTGTGACCCTAAAGGTACGGAAAAGATTGCACTGTGTATGTGCAAGGACGAAAAGACCGTATCCGACAACCACACCATGTGGCTTGAAGAGGTTGTGCCTTATTACTTCCGATTAAAGGTACGCAACCATACTTCAAGAGCCGATGGCAGATACAAAATACGCTGTCCCTTCTGTAACAAGCATTTAAGACCTGTTACCAAAAGAGCCAGCGATACAAGACTTGAACTGTATGTATGCAGTTCCTGTGCAGATACCAAGAAAGGAGGCAGACACCATGCTGACAAAAGAGTTCTTTGATAAGTACTTCAAGATGCATAACAAGATCGTTCTTTTTACACCTGAGAACATCAAGATTACCATCTCAAAGGCTTACCACTTCCATCTTAATGGCGGTCATCAGGACTTTGATATCCATGACAGTCAGGACTTGGCAGAGCTTTGTGAATATTACAAGCTTTCTACCGAAAGACATGACGATATGTAACTGACACTTCGCGGGCAGGGGCGGTCTGAATCTCTGTGGCTTTACAACAGGTAAACGGTGCTGCCCCCTCACGCACAAAAGTCGCAAATTCAAAGGGGTAATAGCCCCTAATCAAAAATCAAACAAATTATGGAGGACTTATATCTATGAATACGAATTTAATTACTACACATGACCCTGAATATGACAAGGCATTTTGGAATGCCATGAAGGGAAATACTGCATCAGCAGATGCACTTCGCAGTGGAAAGACACCTATGGGAACTATCAAGCTTCCTTCCCATACTGCGAGCAAGTTTTCAGAGGCATTAGCCAAGGAAAGTTTATTCCGTAAGATTGGTACTGTTCTTTACAATCAGGGAGACCACAAGTTCTGGGCAAGAGACTGTGATGATACTGCTTCTTGGGTACCTGAAGGTGCTGCTATTCCTATCTATGACGGAATGGATGATTTTACATCCTACGATATTTACAGTCACAAGCTTGCAGCAGTTATTCGTATGGACGAGGATTTTGTTTTCACTCCCGGCTATAACCTTGAAAAGCACATGACTGCACATATGACAAAGGCATTCTCACGTGCAGAGGAAAAAGCTTTCATTACAGGTAACGGTATTACAGAGCCTGTTGGTATTCTTGCTGATAAAGGTGGTGCTGAAGTCGGTGCTACTGCATCAGCACTTACTTACGATGATGTTGTGGCTCTTTACTTTTCTGTAAAGCCTGAGTATCGAAAGAACGGTAAGTGGCTTATGAACGATGAAACTGCTTTTGCACTTCGCAGAGTAAAGGATGCTGACGGCAATTATATATGGAATCACAGTAACGATACTATTCTTGGTAAGGAAGTATTGATTTCAGAATGTATGCCAAATGCAGATGCAGGTGCATTACCTGTTGCTTTCGGTGATTTCAGCTACTACACCATCGTAGACCGTGACCACACAAGCGTTAAGGCACTTCGAGAGAAATTTGCAATCAACAGTCAGATTGGATACCTTGGTATTGAATTCCTTGATGGAAAACTTGTAAGACCTGAAGCAATAAAGGTGCTTAAGATTGAGGGTTAATGAATATGGAAGTAAGAACACACGATGGTAAACCTTGTCGTGTTTCTGAAATGCAGATTGGTGCAACACTCTTTACAGTTATCTCTGTAGAGAGTGCTGATGCCAAGGAAACTGCCTATGACAAGGTAAAAAAACTGATTGTTAATAACACAAATTCACCTGACAAAGTTTGTGCAAATTATTATCCGAAAGTTTAGGAATATTACTTGATATTAGTGTGATAGTACGGGAATATATAATCCCGCTTGAAGACTGTCGGAAAGGAGCAAATATGATAAAACAAAATAATAACAGACAGTCTTTCAGTACTATCGCAAATGATAGGATTACGGCATTATATTGCCGACTTTCAAGAGATGATGAACTTCAGGGAGAAAGCAACAGTATCGTCAATCAAAAGGCTATTCTCAAAAAATATGCCGATGAAAACGGGTTTAGAAACATTGAATTCTTTGTGGATGATGGTTACAGTGGTACAAATTTCAACAGACCAGACTGGTTAAGACTTATTGCTATGGTCGAGGAAGGAAGAATCGGCACAGTCATTGTCAAGGATATGAGTCGACTTGGAAGAGATTACCTGCAGGTGGGAATGTACACCGAGATGGTATTTCCAAACGCTGATATCCGATTCATTGCTATCAACAACGGTGTTGACAGTGATAATCAGCAGGACAGTGATTTTACACCATTCCTTAATATCATCAACGAATGGTATGCCAAAGATACTTCCAAGAAAATCAGAGCAGTATTCAAAGCCAAAGGTGAAGCCGGAAAGCCTTTATGTACAAATCCACCTTATGGGTATGTGAAAGACCCGGAAGACAAGCACCATTGGACCGTTGAGGAAACTTCAGCTAATGTAGTACGCAGGATATTCAAACTGTGTGTTGATGGATACGGTCCAAGTCAGATTGCAAGCATTCTTGAAAAGGATAAAGTGCTTGTGCCTTCTGCTTATTACAAATCAATAGGCATTAGGTATTCTGCTAAGGTGCCTGATAATCCATACGCTTGGCAATCAAGAACAGTTGCAGATATCCTTGCACATCCTGAATACATTGGTCACACCGTAAACTTCAAGACTTACAAGAAATCCTACAAGTCAAAGAAGAAGTTATGGAATGACCCTTCCAAGTGGCAGGTGTTCGAAAATACCCATGAGGCTATTATCGATCAGGAAACATTTGATATTGTTCAACGAATCCGTGATGGCAGACGCAGACGAACTCCTATGGGTGAAATGCCTATTCTTTCCGGGATGTTGTATTGTGCCGATTGTGGTGCAAAGCTGTATCAGGTAAGAGCCAAAGGCTGGACACACGAGCAGGAACATTTCGTATGTGCTACATATCGTAAGGTCAAAGGTGGATGTTCCTCCCATCAAATTCACAATGTACAGGTGGAAGAAATTCTCCTTAGAGAACTCCATCGAATCACTGCATATGCTCGTGAGCATGAAAGTGAGTTTATCGCACTTGTGACAAAGCAAAGCGAAAAAGAACTTAATCGTCAGCTGCGTGATAGCCACAAGGAATTAGAACAGACAAAAAGCAGAATTGCAAAACTTGATACCATTGTTCAGAGGCTTTATGAAGATAATCTTGATGGCAAGATTTCTGATGAGCGTTTTGCAAGAATGTCAGCCACCTACGATGCCGAACAGAAAGAACTTGAGCAAAGACAAATTGAACTTCAGGAGTTCATAGACAAATCAAAAGAACAGACATTGAATGTGGACTCATTTCTCAAGGTGGTACGAAAGTACACCGATATTACAGAGCTTACTGCTGAAATCATCAGAAGTTTTGTTGAGAGAATTGATGTTTACAAACCTGAAAAGGTGCCGGGAACAAGAACAAAAAAGCAGACAATCTGCATCCATTGGAACTTCATTGGTGCAGTTGATATCCCAGCAGAAAATGAAAAAACGGCATAACCTACATTGTCGTAAGTTATGCCGATTATTTCAGAGATTAAAAATCCCTAATTGAAGTCACCAAACGGTTACATCTTTTTTATGTTTATTCTCTTGTCCAAGTAACACCTTGGCGCGTATCTTTGAGTATAATTCCCTTAGCTTTTAAGTCATCTCTGATTTTATCGGCTGTGGCCCAATCTTTATTTGCTTTTGCCTCTTGCCTTTGCTGAATGAGCTTTTCAATTTCATCATCAAGCTCATTTGACTTTCTGTTATAGAGAAGTCCCAATACGCCACACAGTTCGTCGAATAAATCAGCGGCGGTTTGGCATACATTTTTAGAAACATCTTTGCCGATTATATTAGTGTTAATATCTTTAATAAGATCAAATACGGCAGCTATACCATCGGCAGTATTAAGGTCATCGTCCATAGCTGTAATAAACTGTTCTCTGTGAGAATTGATAGACTTAATAATGTCCTCGTCATCAGCAATATCATCTTTTGCATTTTTGATAGCAAAATCGAGAGAATCACGGCAGGTATACATTCTCTCCAAAGCCGCTTTGCACTGCTCTATTATGTCCAAGCTGTAGTTAATCGGTGAGCGATAGTGAGAAGAAATAAGAAAGTATCTGATTACTTCATATCCGTAGACATTTGCAATTTCTCTGACTGTCTTAAAGTTTCCAAGCGATTTGCTCATTTTTACATTGTCAACATTGATATAGCCGTTGTGCATCCAATACTTTGCAAAAGTGCATCCATTAGCTGCCTCACTCTGTGCTATTTCATTCTCATGGTGTGGGAAAATAAGATCTTGGCCACCGCAGTGAATATCAATAGTATTGCCAAGATATTTTCTGTTCATTGCAGAACATTCAATGTGCCATCCCGGTCTGCCCTTGCCCCAAGGCGAATCCCAACACGGCTCACCTTCTTTAGCTGCTTTCCAAAGTGCAAAGTCAAGAGGATCTTCTTTCTTCTCGCCTACTGCAATTCTTGCGCCGGACTTCAAATCATCAATCGGCTGATGCGAAAGTTTTCCGTAGCTGTCAAACTTGAGTGTTCTGTAATATACATCTCCGTTTACAGCGTAAGCATAACCTTTGTCAACCAAAGTCTTGATGATATCTATAATTTCGTCAATATTTTCTGTAGCTTTTGGGTGTACTGTAGCGTCCTTAAAATTCAATCCGTGAGCATCTGTCCAAAATTCGTCGATATATTTTTTGCTTATTTCTTCGAATGTGGAATGTTCTTCATTAGCACGCTTAATAATTTTATCATCCACATCGGTGAAATTTTGGACAAATTTTACGTTATATCCTCTGTACTCAAGATATCTTCTGAGAACATCAAACACGCAAAGCGGTCTTGCATTTCCTATGTGAATATAGTTGTATACAGTAGGACCGCAGGCATAAATTTTAACCTCATTCTTATCATTAGGCACAAATTCCTCTTTTTGACGAGTCATTGTATTAAAAATCTTCATTATTTATTTTCCTCCAAAATTTTAATTTTTTCTTCTAATTCTCTTATCTTTCTTTCATTTTCTCTGATTGCATTCATTAGCGGATCCGGAATATTGATTTGGTCTAAATCGTCTACTCTTTCGCCGTCTATTCGCACGACCTCACCAGGTACACCGACTACCGTGCAATTAGGTTCAACATCCTTTACTACAACAGCTCCTGCGGCAACCTTAGCATTTTTACCGATAGTAATAGGTCCAAGCACTTTTGCTCCTGCACCTATCATTACACCGCTTTCTATAGTTGGGTGTCTTTTGCCGACATCCTTTCCTGTACCGCCGAGTGTGACGCCTTGATAAATCATAACATCATCCCCTACCTCAGCGGTTTCGCCAATCACTATACCTGTACCATGGTCGATACATACACGGCGTCCGATTTTTGCGCCCGGATGAATTTCTATACCTGTTTTTCTTGCGCTCTTTTGACTGATTGCCCTCGCCAAAAAAGGCATATTGTGATTCAAAAACCACTGCGCTCTTTTATGAGCTCTCAATGCCTTAAAACCCGGATACAGCAAAACTATTTCTAACGGATTATGTGCTGCGGGATCATGGTCAATAAAGCTCTGTATATCCTCTTTGATTCCTTTAAACATAAATAAATATCAACTCCATATAAAAAATGCCCCTGTCTTTCGACAGAGGCAATGAAAACTGCGGTTCCACTCTGATTTATACTTCGGCTACTAATATAGCCTTTACTTTTAACGGGGTGACCGTCCCAAAATACTAAATTCCTTTGGGCTGCTCATGGGTGCATTTCTTTTAGTTTTGTGTACGGACATCTCAGCATCATCCGCTCTCTGAAACACAACTTGACTAAAATACTTCTCCCAATCAATGCATTTATATTATCTACTAACATTATATTATATTTTTCAAAAAAAGCAAGTATTATTTTGTTCTAATCAAATACCAGCCGTCTTTTGTATATTTAAGGCCGCTTATAAGTGTGATAGCTGCATCAAACCAAAATGCAACAGTTACATAAATTTCAAACCATTGCGGTAATTTGCCAATAACAGGGTCGCTGTCTTTTGACAAAATTGCAAGCAAAAGGAAACACATACCTGTTGTAGACATCTGACAGAAGGTTTTGGCTTTGCCAAGTTTATTTGCTTGGATAACCTCACCTTCGGCGGTAGCAGCCATACGAATACCGGCTACCAAAAACTCTCTCGCCATCATTATCATTATTACTAATTCGGTATGCCATCCTACATTTACAAATACCAAAAATGCCGCCAAAACAAGTGACTTGTCGGAAAGCGGGTCCATCAGTTTTCCAAAATCGGTAACCAATCCCCTCTTTCTTGCGATTATGCCGTCTGCCTTGTCGCTCATACAAGCAACAAAGTATATAAGCAATGCAAAAACCCAGTGATATCTAAATTGAATAAGTGATGCTGCCAATAAAAAAGGTATACAGCAAAATCTAAAAACTGTTATTTTGTTAGGCAAATTCATTTCACTATCTCCCCTACTAAATCATATCCGTCTACATCAGTAATTTTAACATTAACAAAGTCGCCGATCTTTATATCGGGTGTTGATGAAAAAGTAATTCCGGTATCAATTTCGGGTGAATCCATATATGACCTACCGACGCAAACATTGTCTTTTACGCTGTCAACAATGACTTTATATGTCTTCCCTACTCTGCTTTTATTCAATGATTCTGAAATGCCGTATTGCAAATCCATCAAAATTTCCTGACGGTGATTTTTTACATCATCGTCGAGCTGATTATCCATATCATAAGCCGGAGTATCTTCTTCGGGAGAAAATGCAAAACAGCCCATTCTGTCAAATTTGACATCCTTAATAAAAGCACAAAGATTTTCAAACTGCTCGTCTGTTTCTCCGGGAAATCCAACCATGAGAGTAGTTCTCAGAGCTAAATCCGGGATTTCTTTTCGCATCTTGGCAATCAGTGCCTTGTAGTCCTCGCCTGTGCCGACTCTGCGCATATTTCTGAGAACAGTGGCATCACTGTGCTGCAACGGAACATCAATATAACTACATATCTTTTCGTTATCCCTAATTACTTCTATAAGCTCATCGGTAATTCTCTGAGGATAACAATAGTATAATCGAATCCATTCTATACCGTCTATTTTTACAAGCTCTTTTAGAAGCGCTGCCAGCTTATACTCTCCGTATATGTCTTGGCCGTATTTAGTTGTATCCTGTGCTATCAAGATAACTTCTTTTATACCTTTTGCGGCAAGTGTCTTAGCCTCGGCAATTACCTCGTCCATAGGTCTTGAGCGAAATTTTCCTCTTATTCCGGGAATAGCACAAAACGCACATCTGTTGTCACAGCCTTCAGCAATCTTGAGATAAGCCCAGTGCGGCGGAGTGGACAACATTCTTTTTTCATTAAGCGGCAAATAACATTTGTTTGGAAAATTAGCGGTGCTGATACCGCACAGTGCCTTTTGGCAAACCTTAACTATATCGCTGTTAGCTCCGATACCTACTACAGCATCAACCTCGGGCAATTCAGAAAGCACATCATCCTTGTAGCGCTCTGCAAGGCATCCGGTAACTACGATAGCGGAGACAATACCGGCATTTTTGTATTCGGCAACCTCCAATATTGTTTCGATAGCTTCTGTCTTTGCAGCCTCAATAAAGCCGCAGGTATTGACTATCATAATATCGGAATCCTCTATTGTATTAACGATTTTGAAACCGGCATCAGCCAGTTTAGCAAGCAATACCTCGCCGTCTACTTGATTCTTTGGACAGCCCAAAGAAATCATACCTACCTTATAACTCTTATCCATCTATTTCGTCGTTTTCTAATTTGTAAAATGCAGCTTTAATATCAGAGTATGAAAACCCTTTTCGCATTAGTGCTGCAATTACCTTTTCCCTTCCGTTTTCTGCCTGTAATTTATTTCTGTATTTAGTTAGCAATAAATCAATAATTGCCGATTCGTTATCAAATTCGTAGTCATACAATAAATCAGAAATAATATCTGATGGTACTCCTCTTTTGTACATCTCTTGCTTCACAAAGGATTTTGACATCTTTTTTGTTTCAGTCAAATAGTGCAGTAAAGCTACGGCATATTTTTCATCATCAAGATAGCCTAACTCTGTCATTCGCTCAATAGCACGCTCAGCATTATTTTCATCAACCGTACGCAAAAGTTTGGTCCTAAGCTCCTTTGTAGAGTGATCACGCCGAGACAAAAGGTCATAGCACTTGTCGATAGCTTTTTTATAATTTATTGCGTCCACAAGGTCGTTCCATTGTTCTTCAGTAATTTCTGAGCCGTCTTTAATATACTTTTCTGCCCAAAAATCTATATCGGTAGTAATCATATACTCACCGTCAATAAGCAAATGAACCTTTTTGCCTCGTCCTCTGTTATGCGAAATTATCATTCGTCATCATCGTCAATGGCAATGTCGAGCTTTGCTCTTGCAGCTGCTCTTGTTTGAGTAACATTTTTAGTCTCAACCGGAGCAGTAGCGGCAGCTTTTGCCTTTTTTTCAGCCTTGTCTTCTTCATCTTTGCGATGCATTTCAGCTTTGATTTTTTCTTCAACCTCTGCAGCAAACTCATGATCTGTCTTAATAAGCTCTTTGAGTCTGTCTCTGCCCTGAAATCTTTGGTCACCGTATGAGAACCAAGAGCCGCTCTTCTTAATTATACCGAGATTAACAGCCATATCGGCAATTTCGCCGTCCTTGTCGATACCTGTACCGTACATAATGTCAAATTCGGCACTCTTAAACGGAGGTGCAACCTTGTTCTTGACAATTTTGGCTCTTGTTCTTGAACCGACAAACTCGTTACCGGGTGCTTTTATTTGTTCAATTCTTCTTACATCAATACGCATAGACGCATAGAATTTGAGAGCACGGCCGCCGGTAGTAACCTCGGGATTTCCGTAGATAACTCCTACCTTTTCTCTCAGCTGGTTAATAAAGATAATAATACAGTTAGATTTGTTAATTGCACCGGCGAGCTTACGCAAAGCCTGTGACATCAATCTTGCGTGCAGTCCTACATGAGAGTCACCCATATCGCCCTCGATCTCGCTCTTAGGTACAAGTGCGGCAACTGAGTCAACTACAATAATATCAATAGCACCGGAGCGAACAAGCTGCTCTGTAATTTCAAGTGCTTGCTCACCGTTATCAGGCTGTGCTACAAGAAGTGAATCAACATCAACGCCTAAATTTGCGGCGTATGACGGATCAAGTGCGTGCTCAGCATCGATAAATGCTGCTTCTCCGCCCTGCTTCTGTGCTTCTGCAACGCAGTGAAGTGCGAGGGTTGTTTTACCTGATGATTCGGGACCGTAAATCTCTATAATTCTTCCCTTTGGCAATCCGCCTATTCCTGTAGCCAGATCCAAAGTAAGCGAACCTGTAGAAATAGCATCTACCTTTAATTTGCTGTTTTCACCTAAACGCATAATTGCGCCCTGTCCATACTGCTTTTCAATTTGCTTAAGTGCGGACTCAAGTGCTGCGTGTTTATCTGCTGATTTTTTATCTGCAGGCATATTCATATCCTCCAATTTATTATTCAAATTACCTACTTATTATACTAAATATAGTATAATAAATCAAGAAGTAACTAAAAAATGCACATTATTTTACCCTTTATTCCAAAATAATTAAAAAAACTCTTGCTTTTTGGTTTGCTATCTGTTAATATATATGCGTTCTAAAATATTAAGGAGGTGTTCGCAAATGGCTAAATGTGAATACTGTGGAAAAGAAATGTCCTTCGGTATCAAGGTATCTCACTCACACAGAAGATCAAACAGAACCTGGAAACCAAACATCAAAAAGGTAAAGGCTATCGTTAACGGCTCACCTAAGAGAGTTTACGTTTGCACAAGATGCCTTCGTTCAGGTAAGGTTGAAAGAGCTTAATTATGAAATACAAAAACCGTCTTTTAAAGACGGTTTTATTTTTTATATTATAATCCTTACAATATTGAATATGATAAACGAAAATACCCAAGCTACGCCGAGTTGTAACAAGGCTATAATAATACAATATTTTGCGCCGAGTTCTTTTTTTACAGTAGACACGGCGGCAACACAAGGCGTGTACAGCAATGTAAAAATAAGCATCGATACTGCTCCCGACTTGCTTAACAGCGATGATAAGCCTAATGGATTTGTTACTGTAAGTGTTGATACGATGCTCTCTTTAGCTGCAAATCCGCTGAGAAGTGCCGTGATAATGTGCCAATCCCCTAAGCCAATGGGTTTGAACACCGGTGTAAGAACTACTGACAAGGTCTCTAAAATACTCTTGTTATTCTCAGATACCATTTGCAGATTGAAAGAGTAATTACTCAAAAACCAAATCACAACATTAGCAATAAATATAATCGTAAAAGCTCTGCTGATAAAGTCTTTTGCCTTTTCATAGACTAAACGCAAAGTATTCTGTATTGTAGGCATTCGGTACTTCGGCAATTCAATAATAAATGCAGATTCGGAGTTGCCGCTATTCAGTAAATATGCACCAAAAACACCTATAAAAGCTCCAAAAGCATATAATGCAATAATTATGATAAGATAGTTTGTCTCAAAAATCTCATTACAAATATACATATACACAGGCAATTTCGCTGAACAAGAGATGAACGGTAAAAGGAATATTGTCTTTTTTCTGCTAACTTTATCTGCAAGTGTCCTTGACGCCATTATAGCCGGCACTGTACACCCGTAGCCTAATAACAGCGGAACAATACTCTTACCGCTCAAACCTAATTTTTGCATCGGTTTGTCACAGATAAATGTGATTCGAGCCATGTATCCGCTGTCCTCAATCATCGATAACAAAAAGAATAAAACGGTTATCATCGGTAAAAACACAATAACACTCGATATGCCATGCAGAATTCCGTCTGAAACAAATGAAATAACCGCATTACTAACATTCAAACTATGTAAAATAGATTCCACTGACGAAATACCACTGTTCAAAATCGACTCAAAAGCATCAGTTAAAGTCCTGCCGACAAGCCCAAAAGAAATGTAAAACACGAGTAACAAGACGCCGAAGAATATGGGCATGGCTGTATATTTATTGCACAGGATTCTATCAGCTATACCGCTTATTCCATTCCCTGCTCTTTTGCTTTTTTCTATTGTTTTTTCAGTAATATAAAAAACAGTATTATAGCGTAAGTAGGATACGGAAGCTCCTACCGACATACCAAATTCATTTTTAAATCTGTCATTGATTAGATTATAATTTTTATCATACCTATTCATAGATGCGGCAGTTTCAGCTGCAAGGACAGGTACGGGATAAGAGGAGAAATAACTGTATATAGTGTTTAGCCTTTTATCAATCATATATTCAACTGATTCTTCTGAATATTCAGTCTTTATTTTGCTGTAGACTCCTTCACAAGCAGTATTATATGCAATTTTTGTTAATTCTTTGATACCAATCCCCTTTGATGCAGAAATAGGCACTACAGGGCATCCGAGAAAAGCAGAAAGCAGCTTAAAATCAATATTTATTTTCTTCTTTTTCATTTCGTCAATCATATTGACAGCAACAACCATTGGTATATCAATATTCTTAAGCTGGAGAGTAAGGAACAAATTTCTTTCCAAATTAGTAGCATCAACAATGTTGATGATGCAATCCGTAGCTTCATACAACAAAAAATCTGATGTTACTTTTTCTTCACTGCTAAAAGGAACAAGCGAATATATACCGGGCAAATCGGTTATGAGGGTGTCCTTATACCCTTTTATGATTCCATCCTTTCTGTCCACAGTAACTCCGGGGAAATTGCCAACATGCTGATTTGAACCGGTTAACGCATTAAACAATGTAGTCTTTCCGCAATTTTGATTTCCCACCAAAGCAAAAGTAATAATATCATTTTTCTCTTTGTTTCTATATAATACTTTATTGCTTATGTTTTTTACAGCTGAAACTGTGTTGCCTTTTTTGGCTGATTCTACTGTTATTAATTCTGCCAAGTTCCCTCGCAGGCAGAGATTATAATCAAAAATCTCTATTTCGATGGGGTCATTAAACGGTGACTTGCGTATAACCTTTATCTTATTTCCCGGAATTATACCAAGCGAACTTAAATAGCTCAGTGTTTCATTAGAACAGCTTAATGACATAATTAGATATTCTCTGTTTGGCTCACATTCTGACAATTTCATACTCCTCACCCATATATTTTATGTGGGGATAAATATGATTTATTACAGCATATAAAAACAAAAAGTGCCGACAATGCGGCACACCTAAAATCATATTACGGAAAACACAGGAAAAGCGAAAAGAGGGTAGGTTTTATTTGTATTTTACTTCCCCTGTGTTCCCGTACTATCAAACAGAATAATGTACAAGTGAAAAATAATTTCCTGCAACTATTTTTCAGCAAGAAATAATACTAAAATGCCGTGTGAAATAATCGACAGCGGACTATTTAGAATCAATCAAACTTATGTAACAAGATTCTATTTGAGTACTACTAATTATATAAGCAAAAGTGATATTTTTTGTATCTATCTTATGTTACAATAATACACTATTTACTGCATAATGTCAACAGTTTTTTATT
>ERZ1106973.771-NODE-771-length-35887-cov-16.895122_pt1 | contig 35887 bp, 24 predicted proteins | sample MGYA00403686_ERZ1106973 | MGnify/ENA primary metagenome ERZ1106973 (study PRJEB35170, sample SAMEA104062408) | human gut metagenome | biome: human gut; feature: human-associated habitat; material: faeces | place: Denmark | collected 2012-11-06 ...
TTGCCCCAGAAATTCACATCGCAGAACCAGTCCTTATAGCGGGCGTTCTCGCGGTTTGCCTTCAGATCCTGAAACGCAAAGAAATCGCGGCCCACATGGTTGAACACGCCGTCCACGATCACCTTCTGGCCCCGGGCATGGCACCGGGCCACAAAGTCCTTGAACTCTGCGTTCGTGCCAAGACGGCGGTCTACCAGCCGGTAATCGATGGTGTCGTAGCCATGGGAACCGCTCTCGAACAGCGGGCCGATATAAATGGCCGTGCAGCCGATGTCCGCTGCGTGCTCAGCCCATGTGTTCAGTTTATTAAACGCGCCGGGCACCGCCTGCCCATCGTTCTCATGTGCGCAGCCGCACAGCCCCAGAGGATAGATGTGATAAAATACCGCGTTGTCATACCAAGCCATTGTTCATACCGCTCCCATACAAAAAAATCAGCCTCCGCCCACTGCGGCGGCAGGAATAGTATAGCACAGAATCTGTAAAACATGTTAATTTTTGCTGATTTTTGTCAAGAATCTACAAGAATATCAGCCACTATGCCCCATTTCGTCTTGTTTTTATTGGATATATTGCCCAAACACCTGTGTCACATGCAGTGCCGCCGGGCGCTGCCTATCATAGAATGTAAGGAGATCTTTGCATGAATTACCCCGCCATTCCCCGTGAATTCTTCAATGGAGACTGCTTTGATGCCTACCGCATCCTTGGTGCGCATCCCTGCTCTGACAACGGCACCGAAGGGTGGCGCTTTGCGGTGTGGGCCCCCGGTGCCACGGCAGTGGAAGTCTGCGGCGGCTTCGACGGCTGGGAGGCAGGCGTGCCCATGGAAAAAGCCGATACCGGCGTGTGGAGCGCATTCGTCCCCGGCCTTGCAGAGGGCGACCTTTATAAATACCGGGTGCATGGTACCGACGGCAGTGTGGTGATGCGCAGCGACCCCTACGCATTTTCCACCGAGCTGCGGCCGGGCACAGCCAGCCGTCTGGCAAAGCTGGACTTCCACTTTGACGACAGCGCATGGATGGAGCGCCGCGACAAATGCCGCAACCGCCCGCTGAACATCTATGAGATGCACGTTGGCAGCTGGCGGCACAAGCCCGGCAGCAAGGAGGCTGATGGCTCCGACGGCTGGTACAACTATGAGGAGCTGGCCAAGGAGCTGATCCCATGGCTGCTGGACCATCACTTTACCCATGTGGAGCTGCTGCCGCTGGCCGAACATCCCTTCGATGGCAGCTGGGGCTACCAGACCACCGGCTACTTTTCCGTTACCAGCCGCTACGGCACCCCCGCCCAGTTTGCCGGCTTCGTCAACGCCTGCCACCGCATGGGCATCGGCGTCATCATGGACTTTGTGCCGGTGCACTTTGCCGCCAACGCCGACGCTCTGGCAAAGTTTGACGGCACCCACCTCTACGAGTACGACAGCGATGTGGGCCACAGCGAGTGGGGCACCTGCAACTTCAACTACTACCGCCGCGAGGTGTGCAGTTTTTTGAACAGCGCTGCCGCCCTGTGGATGGACGTATACCACTGCGACGGTATCCGTATGGATGCCATCTCCCGCGCGCTGTACTGGCAGGGCGACCCGAACCGCGGTGTGAACGAGGGTGCCGTGAACTTTCTGCGCAGCCTGAACCATGGCCTGAACGAGCGCTGGCCCACCGGCATCTACACCGCCGAGGACTCCACCAACTTCCTCAAGGTGACAGCTCCCACCCGCTACGACGGCGTGGGCTTCGACTACAAGTGGGACATGGGCTGGATGCATGATACGCTGGACTATTTTGCCACCCCCTTCGGCGAGCGCCCGGATGCCTACGGCAAGATCGTTTTCAGCATGCACTACTTCTACAACGAGCTGTATCTGCTGGCCTTGAGCCACGATGAGGTGGTACACGGCAAAAAGACCATCATCGATAAGCTGTGGGGCACCTATGCGGAAAAATGCGCCCAGCTGCGCACCCTCTATTTTTATATGTACATGCACCCGGGCAAGAAGCTGAACTTCATGGGCAACGAAATGGGACACTTCCGGGAGTGGGACGAAAAACGGGAGCTGGACTGGGACCTGCTGAAATACCCCTTCCACGATGCGTTCCAGAAATACTTTGCCCACCTGTGCCGGGTGTATTCCACTGAGCCTGCACTCTACGATGGCGAGTACAACCCCGACTGCTTTGAGTGGGTGGCCTGCGAGAGCCGCAGCGAGGGCGTGTACGCATGGCTGCGCAAGGGCCGGGGCGAAAACCTGCTGTGCATCATGAACACGCAGGACCACGCCCACAAAAAGTTCCCGCTGTATCTGCGCTTTCCCTGCAGCGCCGAGGAGGTGCTGAACACCGAATCCCCCGAGTGGGGCGGTGCACTGAAGGGCCGCCGCAAGACAAAGCTTCACACCACCGATGGCGGTGTGTTTGGTCGGGACTATACCCTTACAGTAGACCTGCCTGCCATGGGCAGCTGCCTGCTGCGCCTTGCGCCGGAGGCCCCGAACCCCGATGCGGCCCGCATCAGCGCCAACAAAGCCCTGAACGCAAAGCGCCGCGCTGCCCGCAGCACAAAGGCCACAGCCAATTCCAACAAGTAATATTCGTTTCAAAATGTCCCGTCTGCGTTCAAAGCGGCGGGACATTTTGTTGTTTTCCATGCACAGCGGCTGGACAGTGCAGATTTTGCTTGCTATACTGTAGCTGTGATATTCTGCAGCTGAGAGGTTTTTGGGATGAGTGGAATCGTTTCCCGTCTGTCTGTCCTTGGCAAGGTCTGGCTGGGCCTTGCTGCCGGGGCACTGGCGCTTATTGTATTCGGCCTTGCCGCACCGGGCAGCAGCCTGTTTTTTCCGCTGGTGAGCCTGTGGTGCAATGCAGCACTGTTTGCACTGGCGCTGCTGGTGCTGCGCCGGGCCGGTGTGGAGCTGGACCTGTTCCACAAGGCAGTGCTGGTGGGCCTGTGGGCAGCGGCCGTGCTTTACTTTTACTGGGTCCTCGGCAGCCGCACCTTCCTCTACCACTGGGACTACGTAAACTACATTCTAAAGCAGTATCATGCCGAAGCCGCCTTTGCCCAGAGCACAGGCGCAGGCTTCCGGTTTCTCCTCGATTCCATCACCGAGGACTACACCAGCTTCATCACTCTGTTCACCGAGTTTCCGTTCTGCCTGAGCGGCAAGACCGGCGACGACTACGCATTCTGTCAGGTATTCAGCGTACTGCCCAGCCTGCTGGTGCTGCTGGCGGGCCTGACGGTCAAGGCAGGCCGGATGCTGCAGGTAAAGAACCGGTTCTGGTATTTCCTTATCGGCTTTTCGTGGTGCGCTACCTTCCCGTTCGTGCGCATGTCGGCGGTGCTGGGCCAGCCGGACTGGTTCGGGCTGATTTTTGCCTTCATGCTTATGCTGCTCACACTGGACTACCGCTTTGACGGCATCGACCTGCCCCGCTATCTGCTCATCTTCGCCGCCACGGCGGGCATCATCCTCACCCGGCGCTGGTACTTATATTTTGTGGTGGGCTACTGCTTTGCCTACGTGCTGATGCTGGCAGTTTCCAGCATCCGGCTGGCAAAAGATGGCCAACCCAGCCGCGCTGTGCACCGCATGGTACGGCTGGTGGTGTTCGGCCTGTGTGCGGCCGGGGCCATGGTGCTGCTGCTTCTGCCCATGGTGCGCAAAATTTTAAGCTTTGACTACGCCGGGCGCTACTCTTACTACAACTTCGGCGGCATCACGCTGGAGCTGGCCGCACAGACACTGCGCATCGGTTTGCTGAACTTCATCCTCATCGGAATGGGGCTGTGGTTTGCCGCAAAACGCCGTCTGCCTGCCCTGCCCTGCCTTGCAGGGGCAGAGCTGCTGGTGAGCCTTGTGCTGTTTACCCGGGTACAGAACACCGGCTCCCACCAGATGCTACTGTTCGTGCCTGGGTGGCTGCTGCTGTTCCTCGTTGGTTCCGCCGCACTGGCCGACGGCCTGAAAAAGCACACCGCCGTCAAGCTCTGCTACTGGGGCTTTACCATGGTGTTTGCGGTGTCCGTGCGCTGCTCGCCGCTGACCACCGTTGCTCTGCCGGGCTTTGTGGTGGATCATTTTCCCCTCAAGGCCGTGTCGGAATTCGTCCGGCTGGACAAGCTCACCTACGACCGCACCGATGCCGCCCAGATCCAGCGCGTGGACGACTGGATCGATGCCCACTGCGATGCGGAAAAGGGCGAGTTCGCCTACATGATCCCCCACGATATGCTGTACAACTCGGACATGTTCCAGTACGCCGCCCTGCCGGACATCCAGCTGCAGGGCAAGCTGGCCGCCGGCATCTCCATCCCGGGCACCCACGAGTTCCCGGTGCGGTTCTTTGAGGCGAAGTACGTGCTCACTGCAGAGCCGCTCCCCCAGACCTTTGTCAGCGGCGGTGAGCTCTCCGGCCGGTGGAATGCCCTCTTCTGCGCCGCGCGGGATGAGCACTTTACGCAGGCCGCCAGCTTTGACATGGGCAACGGCACCGTGTTCACCGTGTGGGAGCGCACCGAGCCTGCCGACCGGGCTGAGGTGGAATATTATCTGGATGCCTTCGCGCAGGAGGATGCCCTCTACCCCGAAATGTTCTCGCAGGTGGCGGAAGCCTGGCTTGCCGGACATGGACTTTAAATTGCAAACGCTTTGGATATAAAAGGAGTATTTCCCATGGAACAGAATGCAAACGCCCTGCCCAAGGTCACGCTGGGCCAATACAAGGGGCTGGAATTCACCCGCCGGGTGCGCCCGGTATCGGAAAAGGCCGTGGAGCTGGAGGCGGCGAACCTCACCCGCACCCACGCCCCCTTTCTGCCGGTGGAGCTGCCCGCCGCACGCGGGATGCGTGTAACGCTGGATTTTGAGGGCTTCATGGACGGCGCACCCATCCCGGACAGCCGAATGGAAAACGTCACGGTGGTGCTGGGCACCGGTCAGCTGATGCCCGCCGCCGAGGATGCCGTGTACGGCCACAAGGCAGGCGAGAGCTTCCGGTTCGATTTTACCTATCCCGCCGAGTTCCGGGTGCCGGAGCTTTCCGGCAAAACAGCACAGTTCGCCATCACCCTGCACACCGTGGAGCAGAAGCAGCCTGTACCGCTGGACGATGCCTTTGCCAAGACACTGGGCTTTGATACGGTGGATGCCCTGAAGGAGAGCATCCGCGAAAAGAAGCGCCGCTCCCACGAGGCCAACGCCGACCGCATTGCCGGTGCCGCCCTGCTGGATATGGCCGGGGCGAACCTGACGGCGGAGCTGAACGGTGCTGTTCTGGATCAGAACGCGGAGAGGGACATGAACGCCCTGCGCGACCGGCTGCGCCGCAGCAAGATGACCATGGAGCTGTACTGCAAGGCAGGCCAGACCACACCGGACGAGGTGCGCGCCGCCTTCCGCCGGGACGCAGAGCGCAAGATGCGCAGCATCCTTGCGGTGCGGGCCATTGCCGAAGCAGAGCAGATCACCGTGTCCAACGCCGAGGTGGATGCCGAATACGTCCGCCTTGCCAAGCTGCACGATACCCCGGAAGCCGAGATCCGCAATGTGCTCAGCCGGGACGCTGTGGCCTCTGCTGTGACCACTCAGAAGGTGCAGCGTTTCCTGATCGACCACGCAAACATCACTTCGGTTGTGGAAAAGGAGTAAACTATGGGCTTTTTTACACGCACCGCGATGGATATGCTGATGAAAACTACCCATCCCGAGATCAACCGCCGCCAGTGCTGGAACCTGCATCCCCATCGCAAGCCCTGCACCGAGTGCAAGGATATCTGCCCCTATGGCGAACAGATCTTTACCCGCCCGAACCTTGTGAAGGACTGGGATCCCTGTACCGAGTGCGGCCTGTGCGTCTCTGCCTGCCGCAGCGGCTGCATTATCCCTTCGCCGGAACAGGTGCAGCGGGACACCTCTGCCGCCGATACCGACAATGACACCATCTGGATCGGCTGCGAAAAGTCCACCCGCAAAAATTCCATGGTGCGCACCTGCATCTCTGCCCTCACATGGGAGACACTGGCCTACCTTGCCCTGAACAAAAAGATCGTGCTGGACCTGACCCCCTGCGGTGAATGTGAGAATGACCTGTGCGCCGCCCAGCTGCGCAAGGAGCTGACAAGGCTTGTGGATTTCTTTGGTCAGCCCATGTTCGAGGCGCGGTTCACTCTGGCTTACGAGCAGGACGAAGCGCCCTATCACGTAAAGGAGCTGAGCCGCCGCGAAATGTTTGAGCAGGTGAGCCACGGCTCCAAGAGCGGCACCAAAAAGCTGCTGCAGATGCTGCCCGGTCTGCACAGCGAGGACGACGGCGGTGTGGATTTCCGCCTTTTGCTGCACCAGCGCACAAAGCAGCTGAAGGCATCCATGGAAACGCCGCTGAAGTACGGCTACTACCTGCCCAACTTTACCGATAAATGCTTTGGCTGCGGCAAGTGCGAAAAAGCCTGCCGCGCCGGTGCGCTGAAGCTGGAGGACCTGCCCGACGGCCAGACCCGCATCGTCATCACGCCGTGGAAGTGCAGCGAGTGCGAGGTGTGCGTGGCCTCCTGCTCCAACCATGGCATCAACGGCATGAAGCTGCGCCAGCTCACCACCCTTGGCCCGGTAAGTGTACACAAATGCACCAAGACCCTGTGCAAGGAATGCGGCAAGCCCATTGCGCCGGGCAGTGTGGATGGTGTGTGCACCGTGTGCCGCATCAAGGCCCGCACCAAAAAGCGGCAGGAAGAAGCCGCTGCCAAGGCAAAGCAGCTGCGTGAGGAGCGGGAAGCCAAAAAGGCTGCAGAGGAAGCCGCCAAGGCAGCAGCCGAAGCCGGTGCCGACGCTGCTGAGACAGCTGTACAGACGGCTGCCGCCCCCGCAGAAACCGCTGCGGCCGGTTCCGTGATCACAGCACTGACCCCGGAAAAAGCAGCCCCCGCCGCGCTGGACGAAACCCCTGCTGCCGCACCGGAAAACACCGCAGAAAAGGATGTGCCCGACACACCGAAAAACGATTGACGGCGCACAGATTCAATGCTATACTGACCATAAGACCACGCACCGTGGCCACCGACTGTTACAAAGGGGTAACGGAGCTATTTCCGTTACCCCTTTCTTATCCCAAAGCACGAAGCAAGCTTTTGCCAAGATCTTACGAAAGAAGGATTTTACTATGGCTCATTCCATCTCCCGCCGCCAGTTCCTGCAAGGCAGCGGCGCAGCCGCCCTTTCTGTAGCAGCGGCTGGTCTGCTGAGCAGCTGCGGCGGCTCTTCCGCTTCCAATGGCGGCAGCACCGGCGCTGCCGGCAGCAGCTCCACCTACACCGTGCTGTATTCCCGTCAGCCCGCCACCCTGAACTATCTGGTCTGCTCAGCTGACCCGGACCTTTACCACGGCACTCAGTGCATCGACACGCTGGTGGAGTACGACAACCGCGGCAAGATCCGGGAGGGCCTTGCCACTGCTTGGGAATGGGATGCCGACAGCCTGACATGGACGTTCCACCTGCGGGATGAGAACTGGGTGGACTGCAACGGCGAGGTGCTTGGCCCTGTGACCGCGCAGGACTTTGTGGATGCGCTGGCCTATGTGCTGAACCCGGACTACGCTTCCTCCACTGCAAGCCTTGTCACCCCCTATGTGGCCGGTGCGGACGACTACTATAACTACTGCGTTTACCGCAACAACGCCAATAACGGCACCGTGGCCGAGGACGGCACCACCTACGCCATTGATGCCAACGGCACCGTGACCGCCGCTGCCGCCGACGGCACCACCACCGAATACCCGGCTGTGGATTTTTCCACCGTGGGCGTGAAGGCTGTGGACGACCACACCCTGACCTACACGTTGAACTTCGACTTTCCCGGCTTCCTCAGCCTGCTGAGCTATGCTCCCTACGAGCCTGCCTACGGCCCGCTGCTGGAGGAGTTTGCCGACCAGTTCTGCACCAGTGCCGAGACCGCCTGCAGCTGCGGCGCGTTCTATCTGGCCGAGTACACTCCGCTGGAAAACTGGGTGATGAAGAAGAACCCCGAAAACTACGATGCCGACAGCGTTTACATCGACACGGTGCGCTACATCTACAATCAGGAAGAGCTGATCAGCGGCCCGGAGATGGTCAAGCGCGGCGAGATCGATCAGGCTACCATCAGCTCCGACATTCTGGACAGCTGGCTGGCCGACGACACCACCAAGGACATGGTTTCCATGGAGCGCCCGGAAACCGGCAAGAGCTACTTCTACATCTTCAACTTCCTGCCCTACCGCCACGAGTTCACCAACTGGACCGTGACCGGCGTGGATGCCCAGTACGAGCCGGACAATTGGGCCAAGGCCATCAACTCCACCAACTTCCGCAGGGCTTTCCTGTATGCCATCAATCCGTCTGTGACGCTGGCCGTCACCGCGCCGGAAGGCTACGATAACTACAAGCTGCACACCATCACCCCGCCGTCCTTCTGTGCCAACAGCAAAGGCGTGGATTATACTGAGTGCGGCGGCCTTGCAAACCTCTCCGACTTCTTTGACGAAGCCAAGGCCAAAGAGTACCGTGATGCCGCCGTGGAAGAGCTGACCGCCGCCGGTGTCACCTTCCCCATCAAGATCCAGTATCCGTACAACCCCGCTGTGGTGGACTGGGACAAGCAGTGTCAGGTGTTCAAGCAGCAGGTAGAGGGCGTGCTGAACGACGGCTTCGACTTCATCAGCATCATCATCACGCAGGGTCCGTCTGACAACTTCCTGAACGCGGTGCGCCGGGTGGGTGCCTACCAGCTGATGTCCTACTACTGGGGTGCCGATTACTCCGACCCCGAGACCGAGGTGTACCCCTTCTATCAGGAAGCCGGCGACCGCGGCACCTGCTACAGCTTCCTGCGCACCGGCGTGGAGGACGGCATCGTGACCGGCGAGACCGCCGACCTCGTGATGCAGTACATGTCCATGGTGGAGAACGCCAAGACCATCACCGAAGATCTGGATGCCCGGTACGAAGCCTTTGCGGATGCCGAAGCCTTCCTCATTGAGAATGCACTGGTCATCCCGCTGGGGATGCCGGTGCCGCCCTACATTGCCACCCGCCTGAACCTGTGGGAGGGCCAGTACGCGCCCACAGGCCTTTCCACCAACCGTCTGAAGGGCGTGCACATCCTCGACCATTACGTTTCCATGGAGGAGTACAACCAGAACCGCGACGCCCGGTAAAAACTGAATCGGAAACTCCCCCAGTCTGCTGCGCAGACAGCCCCCTCTGGGATGGGGCCTCTGGCGAAACCGGAAACTTTCCCGTCATGCCAAGGGCTCCCTCCCCGAGGGAGCTGGCTTTGCGCAGCAAAGGCTGAGGGAGTTTTTGTTTGCTCCTCATTTTTCCCGCAAAAACTCACAAATCACTTTCCAAACGTAAGATTTTGCGTTATTCTATACTTATCTGTATTTATAAAGAAAAGAGAGGTGCACGGCTATGGTGCAATATCTCGCAAAACGCATCGGGCGCTCCATTCTGACCCTGTTCGTCATTGTGACGCTGGTGTTCTGCCTGCTGCGGCTCATGCCGGTGGAAGGATACTTTGCAAACTACGAAAAAATGACCGAGGCACAGATCCAGGCCGGGCTGCAGTCCATGGGCCTGCTGGACCCGCTGCCGGTGCAGATCGGCCATTTCTGGCGGGATGCGCTGCACGGTGATCTTGGCGTGAGCCACATTTACAAGCTCAACGCTCCCGTGACCAAAATCCTTGCCCAGAAGCTGCCCATTTCCATCGAAATGGGTGTGCTGGCCATGCTGCTGAGCCTTGTGCTGGGCATCCCGCTGGGCCTTGTCATGGGCCGTTATAAGGGCCGCTGGCCGGATAAGCTGGGCACGGCATTCATCGTGCTCATTCAGGCGGTGCCTGCGGCAGTGTACTTTTTGTATATCCAGATGTACGGCACCACCGCCATGGGCGTGGGCCTGCTGTTCGATGCCGCCAACTGGCGTTATTGGGTGCTGCCGGTGTGCAGCATGAGCCTTGCAAACCTTGCATTCTACGCCATGTGGCTGCGCCGCTATATGGTGGACGAGAGCAACAAGGACTACGTCAAGCTGGCCCGCGCCAAGGGCGTGAGCGAGAACAATATCGCCCTGCACCATGTATTCCGCAACGCCATGGTGCCGCTGGTGCAGTACATACCCTCCGCATTCCTGAACACCGTCGTCGGCTCCATCTACATCGAAAGCCTGTACAGCATCCCGGGCATGGGCGGCCTGCTGGTCACCTGTGTGCAGCGCCACGACAACACCATGGTGCAGGGCATCGTGCTGCTGTACGCCTGCGTGGGCATCATCGGCCTGATTTTGGGCGATGTGCTCATGGTGCTCATTGACCCCCGCATCAACTTTGGCAAGAAAGAAGGTGGACGCTGATGCTCTCTTTTCTGAAACGCGAAAAATCGAAGCAGCTGGAGGATCAGCTGAATGCTGCTCAGGCACAGCGCCGCACCGGCTGGGAAAATCTGCCGGAGGATGAGCTGTTCACCCCCGCCGGGTTCAGTGAGGAGCAGGCCGAAGCCACCGCCAGCTCCAACTACAGCTACTGGGGCAGCACCTTCCGTGCCTTTTTCAAGAACAAGTTCGCCGTGGCCCTGCTGATCGCGCTGGTGGTCGTGGTTGCCTTTGCCTTCATCCAGCCCCACCTGCCCGGTCAGGCAGACCCGAACCTGTGCGCCGTGGACCCTGTGACCGGCATCCAGTACCGCAACATCGCCCCCGGGCAGGACGGCTTTATCTGGGGTTCCAACTCCATCGGTCAGGACCTGTGGGCACGCATCTGGGCCGGTGCACGCACCAGTCTGACTATCGCCTTCTTCGTGGCCCTCATCGAAGCTGTGGTGGGCATTACCGCCGGTGTGCTGTGGGGCTATGTGCGCGGGCTGGACTTTGTGTTCACCGAGCTGTACAACATCTTCGATAACATTCCCACCGCCATTGTGCTGATCCTCATTTCCTATGTAGCCACCCCCAGCATCTGGACCATGGTCCTTGGCATGGCCATCAAGGGCTGGATCGAAATGGCACGCTTCATCCGCAACCAGATCCTCATTATCCGCGACCGGGATTATAATGTGGCTTCCCGCTGCATCGGCACGCCCACCATCCGCATCGTGCTGCGCAACCTGCTGCCCTACCTCGTCTCGGTCATCATGCTGCGCATGGCCCTCACCATCCCGGAAGCCATTGGCAACGAGGTGTTCATCACCTACATCGGTCTGGGCCTGTCCGTGGAGACCCCCTCGCTGGGCAACCTGGTCAACGACGGCCGCAAGGTGATGATGCAGGCCGGGCTGCGCTACCAGCTGCTGTACCCCACCCTCATCCTGAGCTTTGTCACCATTGCGTTCTATCTGATCGGCAACGCCTTCTCGGATGCTGCCGATCCGAAGAACCATCTGCAGTAAGGAGGGGGTATCATGGAACACAACCAGCTCATTCTCTCCGCAAAAGATGTCAACATCCAGTTCAACCTGCGTGGAAAAGTGCTGCATGCCATCCGTGGCATCGATCTTGACCTCTATCAGGGCGAGGTGCTTGCCATTGTGGGCGAGAGCGGCTCCGGCAAGAGCGTTTTTACCAAGAGCTTCATGGGCCTGCTGGATGCCAACGGCTCCATTACCAGCGGCACCATTGATTACTACGGCATGGCGGACGGCAAGCCGCTGCGCCTTTCTGACCTCAGAACCGAAAAGGACTGGCTGCGGGTACGTGGCCGCGAGATTGCCATGGTCATGCAGGACCCCATGACCAGCCTGAACCCGCTGAAGACCATCGGGGCACAGATCATGGAAGCTGTTGCCCTGCATCAGGGCTTAAAGGGTGCTGCCGCCAAGGAAAAAACGCTGGAATACCTGCGGGATGTGGGCATCTCTGACCCGGAAAAGCGCTTTAAGCAGTACCCGCACGAGTTCTCCGGCGGCATGCGCCAGCGTGTGGTCATTGCCATTGCGGTGGCCTGCAGCCCCAAAATTCTGATCTGCGACGAGCCTACCACCGCACTGGACGTGACCATTCAAGCCCAGATTTTGCAGCTTTTGAAGGAGATGCGGTTCAAGTACGATCTGACCATCGTCATGATCACCCACGATCTGGGCGTTGTGGCAAACATTGCAGACCGCGTGGCTGTGATGTACGCAGGCGATATCGTGGAGATCGGCACTGCTGACGAAATTTATTACGATCCCCGCCACCCCTATACATGGGCACTGCTTTCCAGTATGCCCCAGATGGGCGTGAAGGGCGAGGACCTGTTCAACATCGTGGGCACACCGCCAAACCTGTTTGCGGAAATTCGCGGCGATGCTTTTGCGCCCCGCAACCCGCAGGCGCTCAAGATCGATTTTGTCAAGCGCCCGCCTTACTTTGAGGTAACGCCCACCCACAAGGCCAAAACATGGCTGCTGGACCCCCGGGCACCCAAGATCGAGCCGCCTGCTGCGGTAAAAATGCTGCGAGAGGAGGGGCTGTAAGATGGAAAATGAACGCGAAGTTCTTGTGGAAGTGAACCACCTGAACGTAACCTACGGCTCCGGCAAAAAAGCATATGAAGCTGTGCAGGATGCCAACTTTAAAATTTATAAGGGCGAGACCTTCGGCCTTGTAGGCGAAAGCGGCAGCGGCAAAACTACCATTGGCCGCGCCATCCTGCGCATTCTGCCCACCTCCGGCGGCGAGATCCTCTATAAGGGCCAGAAGATCAACGGCAGAATTTCCCGCCAGCTGGACAGGCAGATCATCAAAGAGATCCAGATGATCTTTCAGGACCCGCAGTCCTCGCTGAACGAGCGCGCCAAAGTGAGCTATATCGTGGGCGAGGGCCTGCAGAACGTCCGGCCTGATCTTTCCACCGCCCAGCAGGAGGAAAAGGTGCGTCAGGCTCTGCTGGACGTGGGTCTGCTGCCGGAATTTGCCTCCCGCTTCCCCCACGAATTTTCCGGCGGACAGCGCCAGCGCATCGGCATTGCCCGGGCCCTGATCGTGGAGCCGGAGTTCATCGTTGCCGATGAGCCCATCAGCGCACTGGATATGTCCATCCGTGCACAGGTGCTGAACCTGCTGCGCCGCCTGCAGAAGGAACGCGGCATCACCTACCTGTTCATCGCCCACGATCTTTCCGTGATGCGCTACATCTCCGACCGCATCGCCGTCATCCACAAGGGCCGCATCGTGGAGCTGGCCGGGGCCGAAGAGTTGACAGCCCACGCCATCCATCCCTATACCCGCAGCCTGCTTTCCGCCATTCCCATGCCGGACCCCCGCCGGGAGCGGCAGAAAAAGCTGCTGGTGTACGACCCCGCCATGCACGACTACTCCAGAGAGGCCCCCCAGTGGCGCGAACTGCGGCCTGAGCATTTTGTACTGTGCAGCGCCGCCGAAGCCGAGCAGTGGCTGCCGCGCTGACCCCCGACATTTCGGGCTGAATCGTTGTTTTACGGCACTTTTACGCAACATTCAAAGTTTATTTCTTGACATTCTCCGGCAGCTCCACTACAATAGAATCTGCATCATTGATTCTGATTTTTGAGTTATTAGCGTGTTCTGACCGGCGGCTTTCATCTTCTTTGCAAAGCTGTCGGATTTTGGCAATGAGGCAATGAAAAGAAGAAGAAAGAAAAGAGGACTTTATTCTATGACTACTGAACAGCGTGAACCGCTCTATGCGTCCACTGCGAAGCCCTGGCTGAAGTACTATGACCAGAAATACATCGACATGCCCCTGCCCAAGTGCAGCGCCTTTGAGTATCTCTGCCATCAGAACAAAAACCATCTGAGCGAGACCGCTCTGGAGTATTATGGCCGCAAATTCACCTTTGCAGACCTCTTTGTGAATGTCAAGAAAACCGCTGCCGCCTTCCGTGCTCTCGGCGTGAAGAAGGGCGACATCATCACCGTTGTCAGCGTGATGACCCCCGAGGTGATCTATGCCTTCTACGCTGTCGATATGATCGGCGCAACGCTGAATCTGGTGGACCCGCGCTACAGCGTTGAGGGCATCCACGAGTACATCGAAGAGGTAGATTCCCGCCTGCTGATCTGCCTGAATGTGACCTATGAGCGCTGCCACAAGGCAGAAAAGCGCACCAATGTGGAGCGCGTTCTGGTCATCAGCCCCGCAGACTCTCTGCCGCTGCATCTGGCCGTCGGCTACAAGCTGACCAACCCCGATAAGAACCGCTACAAGTCCAATGTGATCCACTGGAAGGACTTTATTGCACAGGGCAAGGATCAGAGCATGAACGCCGAACCCTACGACCCGCAGCACGCCTGCGTGGTGGTGCACACCGGCGGCACCACCGGTTCGCCCAAGGGCGTTATGCTGACCGACGACAGCTTTAACTCTCTGGCCCACGAATTCATTGCCCAGAGCAACCTGTTCTGCCGCGGCCAGAAGCTGATGAACGTCATGCCTCCGTTCATTGCCTACGGCTATGCCTGCGGCGTGCACATGCCGCTGGTCATGGGCCTGCACGTCGTCATCATCCCCAATCTGGACCCCGACAAGCTGGGCGCACTGATCTGGAAGCACAAGCCCGAGCACATGTTCGGCGTTCCGGCCCACTACCAGCAGATGGCAGCTTCTCCGCTGCTCAAGAAGAAGAAGGATCTCTCCTTCATCCGCAACTATGCCGCCGGCGGCGACTCGCTGCCGCTGGGCGCTGAGCTGACTGTGAACGAGTTCCTGAAGGCGCACAACGTGGAATATCCGCTGGCCAAGGGCTACGGCATGACCGAGGTCGCCTCTGCCGCTACCGTTGCCGCCGGCAACGTGACCAAGCCCGGCAGCGTGGGCATTCCCATGCTGAACACGGTGGTGTCCATTTTTGAGCCTGGCACCGAGACCGAACTGCCCATCGGTGAGCGCGGCGAGATCTGCATCTGCACCCCCACCGTCATGAAGGGCTACTACAATAAGCCCGAGGAGACCGACATGATCCTGCGCCGCCATGCAGACGGCCAGATCTGGGCACACACCGGCGATGTCGGCTACATGGACGAGGACGGCTTTGTGTATCTGGATTCCCGCATCAAGCGCATGATCATCCGTCACGATGGCTTCAAGGTGTTCCCGTCCATGATCGAGAACGTCATCAGCCGCCACCCGGCCGTGCATCAGTGCTCGGTGGTGGGCTGCACCGATAAGGACCATGTGCAGGGCCGCCTGCCCTTCGTGTATGTGGTGCTGGACCCGGAAGGCGACAAGAAAAAGCGCCAGATCGTGCGGGAACTGCGCCAGCTGTGCAATGAAGAGCTGCCGGAGTATGTGCAGCCGGTGGGCTACAAGTTCATCTCCGAAATGCCCTTTACCCCTGTTGGCAAGGTGGACTACCGCAAGCTGGAAGAAGAGATCACTCCCCGCGATTACTGATCCTGAACTTCACCCTGTAATTTTTCAGACACTGAGCTCTCCCGAAAGGGAGAGCTTTTTTGTATGGATGAAACTGCAGAATACGGACACAGCGATGGCCGCAATTTTTTGAATTTTGTCAGTTGACAATTTTTACTTTCCATTTTATCATAGAGACAACAGCTGTGCCGCACAGGTGCAGTCATTCCAGAAAGAAGGAATTACAATGAAAAACAAAAAGTTTGCCAGCTTTCTGGCCGCAGCGGCAGCGCTTGTGCTGCTGGCCATGCCTGCATTTGCTGCCGACGAACAGACGGAGCTGCCTGCCGCCGAAGCAGCAGAGGTGCAGCAGGAGCAGACCGCAGCGCCTGCCGAGCAGGAGACTGCCCTGCCCGCCGATGCCCAGACAGCCGGCGAACCGGAGCAGCAGCTCACCTATGTGGCGCTGGGCGACAGCATCACCTCCGGTGTCGGCCTTGCCGATATGAAATACAACATCGCCCAGATCGGCTACGATCTGCAGCCGAACTTTGAGGGCTACCCTTCCCAATGCTACACCGCCCTTGTGGGCAAGGGCCTTGGGCTGGACCGCCAGCACGCCATCAATCTGGGCCTGCCCGGCCTGATGAGCCCTGACATGCTGGATATGGTGCAGAACAGCGCCATGCCCAAGATGAATCAGGCTTCCGGCGCATATTACGTCTACCCGGAATATCAGGAGTATCTGCGCAAGGCCGATATCATTTCCATCCAGATCGGCTCCAACGACGCGCTGGTGCCCTGCATCGTAGGTCTGGGCGAGGCCACCAACTGGAAGAGCGAGCAGCTTGCCGCACTGATGGTCAGCGGTGCCCTGCGTGATTTCAACTTCCAGAAGCTGGGGCTCTTCCTCGAAGCGCTGAACCGTATGACCCTTACCTTTGACGAGAGCCGCGCCACCAACCGCCTGCTGTTCCGCGGCATGGATGAGATCTGCGATCAGGCCTATACCAATGTGACCGCCAGCCTGCCGCAGATCGTGGCCGGTATCCGCGCACTGAACCCGGACGCAAAGATCGTGCTGCTGGGTTACACCAACCCCGTGCCGCTGCTGCCCGCATGGAACCGCTATTTCAGCAGGCTGAACCGCTTTGCACAGGATCTTGCCGCACAGGAAGGCCTGACCTATGTTGCCATTCCCCATGCGCAGACCGCTGCCGACGGCCACCCCACCGTTAAGGGCCACCAGTACATTGCAAACCAGATTTTGAATGCTCTGAAGTGAGCTTTCCATCAAAAAAGCCTGTCTCATTTTTGCGAGACAGGCTTTTTTTGTTTGCGCTGTTCTGTTTTCAGCTCAGCCGGCCGCTTTCCACCGAAAAGCTGATATCTGCCGCAGCCATGGTAGACTTGCGGTGGGAGACCAACAGCACCGTTTTGTCTTTGCACTCTGCCCGCACAGCCTTGAGGATCACGCCCTCATTCAGGCTGTCCAGATTGGAGGTAGGCTCGTCCAGCAGCAGGAAGGGTGCATCATGCAGGAAGGCACGCGCCACACCGATGCGCTGGCGCTCACCGCCGGAAAGTGCACCGCCCAGCTCACCCACCGGGGTATCATAGCCCTTGGGCAGGCTGTGGATAAAGCCGTCCAGCGCAGCCTTTTTGCAGGCTGCTTCCACCTCTTCCCGGGTGGCATCCCGCTTTGCAATGCGGATGTTGTTCTCAATGGTATCGTCGAACAGCTCGGTCTCCTGCGTCACAAGGCTTTCCTGTTCGCGCAGGGCGGCGGTGTTCACGCGGCGGATATCCTCTGCGCCAAAGCGGATGCTGCCGCTGGATACATCCCAGAAGCGCATCAGCAGCCGCAGGAAGGTAGACTTTCCGCTGCCGGAGCGGCCGGTGATGCCCACGATCTTCTTTTCCGGAATGGTCAGGCTCAGGTCATGCAGCACCTCCTCATTGGCATAGGCAAAGTTCACATGCTCTGCCGCAGCACCTGCAAATGCGGTGTCTGTGCCGTCGGTCACATCGGCGGTGACGGGCTGTTCATCCAGCAGGTCCAGCACGCGGTCTGCGCTGGCGAACACCTGCGTCAGGCTGGCACCAAGGTTTGCCAGCGCCACCACCGGGCCAAAGGAGCTGAGGGCCGAAAGGGTGCACACCAGTACGCCCTCCACGCCCATTTTACCGCTCTGGTAAAGGTTCAGGCTCACACCCAGCACGGCCAGCACCGTGAGCAGGATCAAGGTGTTCGTGATGGCCACGGTCAGGCCCTCGCGGTATTTCATCGCCTTCTGCTTTTCGCCCAGCATCTCACTGTGGGCCGTGATGCCCTCGGCGCGGGCTGCGGTGTCCTGATACTGCAGGGTATCCTTCAGGCCGCGCAGGCTTTCCAGCACATAGCTGTTGGTATCGGCCAGTGCCTGACGGTACTCCCGGGCGGCACGGTCGCCGCGCTTTGCGCTCCACACCGGCAGGGCCACGCCCACCAGCAGATAGCCCGCCAGCAGCACCAGCGCAGGCAGGATGTGCCAGCTGCCCACAAAGCCCGTCATGCCGATGACGCAGATGAACGCGATGCAGATGGGCGAAATGGTGTGGGCATAGAACACCTCCAGCGCCTCGATGTCGGCCGTGATGAGCGAGATCAGGTCGCCGCGGTCACGGCCTTCCAGCTTTGCAGGGGTCAGACGGCGCAGCGCCCCGAACACCTTATCGCGGATCAGGGCCAGCAGCTTGAAGGCGATATAGTGATTGGACGCCTGCTCTGCGTAACGCAGAACGCCGCGCAGCAGCGCAAACACCAGAATGCAGGCAAAGGCCGTGCCCACGGTCCTCACCGGGCTTGCAAGCCCCAGCGCACGCAGGATGCCAAAACCGCCGAAGATGGTAATGAAGGTGGCGCAGAAATGGCCTGCCACCCCCATCATGATCGCTGCCAGCATAACGGGCAGCATGGGCTTTACCAGTACGATCAGCCGTCCCACAATGGCAAAGGGGCTGCGACGATTGATTTTATTCATATCAGGCATCCTCCTCTTCCAGTGTTTCCAGCTGCCGCTGTGCCAGATACAGGCGGCTGTAGGCCCCCTGCTTTGCCAGCAGTTCGGCGTGTGTGCCCTGCTCGATCACCCGGCCATTGCTCATTGCATAGATGCAGTCGCTGTGCACCACGTTTGCCAGACGGTGGGAGATCAGGATGATCGTCTTTTTCCCGGCAAGGCTGTGGATGGCCTGCATGATGTCGTTCTCGCTCTCGGCATCCACGTTGGAGGTAGCCTCGTCGAAGAGGTAGATGGGCGTATCATGCAGCAGGGCCCGCGCCATGGCAAGGCGCTGGCGCTGGCCGCCGGAAAGATTGCTGCCGCCCTCATGCAGAGCGGTCTGCAGGCCGTTCTGGCTGCGGCAGAAATCGGCCAGATTCACCTGTTCCAATGCCGCCCAGAGCTGTGCCTCGTCCGCGTCCGGCTTTGCCATGCGCAGGTTGCTCTCCACCGTACCCTTGAAGATGGCGGCGTTGTGGGGCACCAGCGTCAGGGTGCGCAGACGCTGTTCCTGCTGCAGCTCCTGCACCGGCACGCCGCCCAGCGTCACGCTGCCGGTATAGCCGGTGCGGCTGCCGGACAGCAGCGCCGCAATGGTGCTTTTGCCGCAGCCGCTCTCACCCACCAGCGAGACAAAGCTGCCCTGCGGAATGGTAAAGGAGACATCGTTCAGGATGGTGCGGTCCTTCTCGTAGCCAAAGGTGACATGCTCAAGCTTCAGAGTCGTATTCTCTCCGGGCACGCGGTCACCATCGGCAGGCTCTTCCGCTGCCAGAAGCTTGAAGATCTTCTCTGCCGAAGCGGCACCGTTCATGGCAATGTGGAAGTAGCTGCCCAGCAGCCGCAGCGGCAGGAAAAAGTCCGCCGCCAGCAGCACGATGGTCAATGTGGCGGTCAGGGTCAGCCGGCCTGCCGCAAATGCAGCCACCGCGCTGATGATGCCAAGGCCCGCACCGCCGTAAGCCATCAGGTCCATCAGTGTCACCGAGTTCAGCTGCATGGTGAGCACCTTCATGGTGATCCTGCGGAAGCGCTCGGCCTGCGCATTCATCTGCTCGTGCTTCCAGCCGTCGGCCTGATAAATTTTCAGGGTGGTCAGGCCCTGAATGTTCTCAAGGAAGCTGTCGCCAAGGGTGGTGTATTCGCCCCAGTAGTTCGCCAGTAGCTTTTTGGCAAACTTCTGCACCGCCACGATGGACATGGGGATCAGCGGCACGCAGCACAACAGGATGATGGCCGACCGTGCGTGCACACCCACCAGCAGCACAAACAGGGTAACGGGTGCCAGCAGGCTGTAAAACAGCTGCGGCAGGTATTTTGCAAAGTAGGTGTCGATCTGCTCCACACCTTCGCTGGCCAGCATCACCACCTCGCTGGTGGCCGCCGTCTCGGTGTAGTTGGGGCCAAGGCGGGCAAGCTTTGCGTAGATGCTGCTGCGCAGGGTGCGCTTGACGTCCTTGGAAGCCTGATCGCTCATGGCCGATGCCAGCATGGTAAAGGCAAAGCGCATGGGCACCGTGGCAAGGCAGAGCACAAGGTTCTGCCACAGCTGTGCACTGGTCAGGCTGCCCGCAAAGGCTGCGCCCACCAGCTGAGCAATGGCCCGCACAAAGATCACGTTGCACAGCATCCCCAGCCATTGGAAAGCCACATTGGCTCCCACATACCGCAGCGCACCGCGGTCAAAGGACAGCAATTTTTTGTTGATCACTGGGCTTTCTCCGTTTCTGCTTTTTCTGCATCACTGCCAAACAGACGCTCATATTCGCCGGTAAAGATGCGCTCCGGCAGTGCACTGGTCATGGCAAGGGCAGCGGTAAAGCGCTCTTCTTCGCTCAGCGGCTCACTGACCGGCGGGAAATGGGTCAGGATCGTTTTCAGCTCCCGATCCACCTGTTTTGCCACCCAGATGCCCCGGTCTGTCATATAGATCTTGCCGTAGTGCTCCTTTACGATCATGCCGCGCTCCATGAGCAGATTCATGATACGCACCACCGAGGGCTTGGTCACGCCAAGCTTTTCGGCAATGCTGCGGGAGCTGATATCCAGATGGGTCTGTGAGACTTCGTAGATCGCCAGCAGATAGCGCAGATGCGCCGACGTAAGTTCCATCCCGATCACTCTCTTTCGTTCTGAATTTCCGATGTTATCCAAAGCTAACTTTTTGTTTTTGAAAAAAGGGCGCGAGCCGAATGTTCCAGCCCGCGCCCTTTGCGGATCATTTCAATGCTCAGTGACAGCCGCTGCAACCGCTGCAGCTGCCATTGCAGCCGCCTTCGCCGCAGCCGCTGCACCCACTGCAGCCGCCGCCATGCTTGTGGGAGTGCCATGTGATCCAGCCCACACCGCCAAACACGATGACTGCCACAATGATCGTGGGCAGATTAAAATTTGCAGCGAGGAATTCCATCATACAAAACACACCCTTTCACAATGTCATGCGGTTCGATCAGATCTTGGTCACGTCGATCTTGACTTCGTTGTTGCCCGCGTACTTGTTGGGACGCACCATCAGGTAGATGAAGGCCACCAGAACAACAGCAGCCACGATGGTGAAGAAGTTGAAGCCAATCTCACCGGTGATCAGGCCGCCCAGCTGGTACACCACCAGAGCGGCGCAGTAAGCCAGAGCGCACATATAACCAATGGCGATGGCGGTCCACTTGCCGTTGTTCATCTCGCGCTTGATGGCACCCATAGCAGCGAAGCAGGGAGCGCACAGCAGGTTGAAGATCATGAAGGCGTAAGCCGACAGAGCGGTGTAGTCCTGCGCAACAGCAGCCCAGATCTCATCGCCGTTCTCAGACAGCTCGCCGCCGAAGTGATACAGAACACCGAAGGTACCAACCACGTTCTCCTTTGCGATCAGGCCGGAGACGGAAGCGACAGTTGCACGCCAGTTGCCGAAGCCCAGAGGTGCAAAGATCCATGCGACCTTGGTAGCGATCGCAGCCAGCACGGAGTTGTCCTGATCCTCGACCATGCCGAAGACACCATTCTCGAAGCCGAAGCCCTGCAGGAACCACAGCACAACGGTAGCGGCCAGAATGACGGAGCCTGCGCGCTTGATGAAGGACCAGCCGCGCTCCCAGGTTGCACGGAACACGTTGCCCCATGCAGGCACATGGTATGCGGGCAGCTCCATCACGAAGGGAGCGGGATCACCTGCGAAGAGCTTGGTCTTCTTCAGGATCACGCCGGAGCAGATGATGGCAGCCATGCCAATGAAGTAAGCAGAGACAGCCACCAGAGAAGAACCGCCGAACATCGCACCTGCGATGAGGCCGATGATGGGCATCTTTGCGCCGCAGGGGATGAAGCAGGTGGTCATGATGGTCATGCGGCGGTCGCGCTCATTCTCGATGGTACGGGAAGCCATGACGCCCGGGACGCCGCAGCCCGTGCCGACCAGCACGGGGATAAAGCTCTTGCCGGACAGGCCGAACTTGCGGAAGATACGGTCCATGATGAAGGCGACACGGGACATATAGCCCACATCCTCCAGAATGGACAGCAGGAAGAACAACACCAGCATCTGGGGAACGAAGCCCAGAACCGCGCCGACACCGGCAACGATGCCGTCCATGATCAGGCCGTACAGCCAGCCTGCCACGCCGATGCTCTCCAGCAGGCCGCCCAGAGCACCCGGCACGATCTCACCGAACAGGACATCGTTGGTCCAGTCGGTGGCAAAGGTACCAATGGCCCAGCCGCCGTCTGCAATGGAGGTGCCCATGGACAGGGAGTACATCAGGAACATGACCAGTGCGAAGATGGGCAGAGCCAGAATACGGTTGGTCACGATCTGGTCGATCTTATCGGAAACGGTCAGGTGCTCCACGCGGGCCTTCTTCTTAACAGCTTTGCCCACGACGGTGTTGATATATGCATAGCGCTGGTTGGTGATGATGCTCTCAGCGTCATCGTCCATTTCAGCTTCGCAGTCCTTGATGTGCTGGTCGATGTGGTCGATCAGGCTCTTGTCGAGCTTCAGCTCGTCCATGACCTTCTCGTCGCGCTCGAACAGCTTGACGGCATACCAGCGCAGGAAGCGGTCATCCACCTTGCCCTGAATGGACTCTTCGATGTGGGCAATGGCGTGCTCCACGCTGCCGGTGAACACATGGGGCAGCTCAGCAGCCTTGGTAGCCTTTGCAGCAGCCACAGCAGCCTTTGCAGCAGCCTCGGTGCCCTCGCCCTTCAGTGCGCTGATTTCAACAGCCTGACAGCCCAGCTCTGCGCTCAGCTTCTTCAGGTCGATCTTATCACCGTTCTTGCGCACCAGATCGATCATGTTCACAGCCATGACCACCGGGATGCCCAGCTCGATCAGCTGGGTGGTCAGGTACAGGTTACGCTCAATGTTGGTACCATCGATGATGTTCAGGATGGCATCGGGCTTCTCCTTGACCAGATAAGTACGGGAAACCACTTCTTCCAGCGTGTACGGAGACAGCGAGTAGATACCGGGCAGATCCTGAATGATAACATCCTTGTCGCCCTTCAGCTTGCCTTCCTTCTTTTCCACCGTAACGCCGGGCCAGTTGCCGACATACTGGTTGGAGCCGGTCAGATTGTTGAACAGGGTCGTTTTACCGCAGTTCGGGTTGCCGGCAAGTGCAATTTTAATGCTCATTGCTTAATCCTTCCTCCCTTTGGGATCAGACTACTTCGATCATTTCAGCATCGGCCTTGCGCACGCTCAGCTCGTAGTTGCGCACGGTCAGCTCCATGGGGTCGCCCAGAGGTGCCACCTTGCGGACATAGATCTCAACACCCTTGGTGATGCCCATGTCCATGATGCGGCGCTTGACCGGGCCTTCACCGTGCAGCTTTGCCACAGTAGCAGTCTCGCCGACCTTTACGTCTTTCAGAGTTTTCATCCTTAACCATCCTCCTCTGCTTGTCTTTATAGAGAGACTATTCCAGTTTCGGAGCAGCTCCCAAACAGCGCCTGGGCACTGTTCAGCCAATCATGATACGGTTTGCCATGGTCTTGTCCAGCGCGATGCGGCTCTCCTTGACCTGAATGATCAGGTTGCCTGCGATCTCGTTGACGACCGTTACCTCACTGTCCACCACAAAACCCAGCTCTGCCAGATGCAGCCGGATCTCGTCCTTGCCGGTGATCTTTTTGATGGTGACGGTCTCCCCTGCTTTTGCCATTGTCAAAGGCATCATACTTCCGCTTCCCTTCCTGTTTGAATCTGGGATATCGCTGCGGTTAGTCAGCCGCAACTACCAACGTGGATAGTTTACGCTCACTAACCTTTTATGTCAATAGTTTTTTCACAATTAAAAGTTAGTTCATATGAACAAACAATTTTTCTGCCCGATTTTTTCCGTTTTTTCACCACAATCAACAACAACTAACTCAAATTATTAAATCAAAGTTAGCCATTGTTTACATTTTCTTGTTCTTTTTTGGCGGCATCTTGTAAACTATCACAAAGCTTTTTCTCTGCCCTGCTGTGCTCTTTTGCTACAAATGACACAGCCGCGCGGTACAGTGGTCAGTCTGCACCGCGCGGCCGCGTGTCAAAAGGAGGATTTCTTTCCTGCCAGTGCGTGGACACCAGCAGGTGCCAGGATAAAAAGAGAGTATTTGAAAAGAGAATGACAAATTTTAAGCCGCCACGGCAAGGCGGAGAATGGGTGTTCCGCTGTGGAACAGCCGCAGATAGACTGCTGTGCACTTGCTCAGCTGGTCAAAGTGCTTCTGCGCTGCATCCGGGTCGCCGTAGGACTTCCAGCAGCCGCAACAGGTAAAGTTTTTGCCGCGGTTCTCGATAAAGCCCACAACATCGCCCAGCGGATAGCCGAGGAACACCCCGATCTCATGCGGAAATTCTGCCGAACAGCACAGCTTGCGGGAAAGCTGAGTGAGCATATTGCCCACATCCGGTGCTTCGCCCGCTTCCGGCAGGCGGTAGCCCTCCTGCCGCAGAAAGCTCTGCACCTTTTCATCTGCCAGCACGGCAGCCAGCTTGCTTTCGCGGTAGACATACACAAGATACCGGTGGTTGAGCACGCAGCCCTTGAGCACCCGCACACGCAGGCCCTTGGGATTCAGCTGAGTGTTCCAGTTTTTCACCCGGCGCGCAAGGTCGGCGCAGTCGCGGGTCTCATAGCGGAACAGGCCTGCCGGTTTCAGGCTTGCCAGCACCGGGGCACACTGTTCGATCATGACCGTTTCAAAATTGCGCTCCATGTCTGTGCCCTCCCGCCTTGTTTCTCCGGGCTATTGTTTCCCGGATGCACCGTGTTTATAAGTTAGGTATTTCTAACCCCGATTCCAAAAAAGAAGCAGCTTTGCGCGGAGCATTCAAGGCTTCGGCCTGCCGATCTGTTTCTTGTGGTTAGTTATTTCTAACGTGACTGTATCTTACCACAGCGGTGGGCCGTTGTCAACACTTTTCTTGAAAAAAGTTATTCATGACAAACCGCAGTTTTCTCCACCTCGCTTTTTGTGCATTCTACCGTTTTGGCGCAGGCTGTGGTATAATGAGAAAAATTTATATTCTCTTAAAGGAGCACGCATCCATGCCACAGAACATTGCACCGCCGGGCCTGATCTCCCTTCTTGCCGCCGCACTGGCACAGCAGCCCACAAAGCCGCTGGTGCTGGCGCTGGATGGCCGCTGCGGCAGCGGCAAGACCACCCTTGCAAATACGCTGGCCCGGCAGTTCCCGGCCAGCATCACCCTGCACACCGATGATTTTTACCTGCCGCCTACACAGCGCATCCGCGGCTGGGAGAAAACGCCCTGCGCCAATATGGACCTTGCCCGCCTGCGGGACGAAGCCCTGCGCCCAGCCTACGAGGGCCAGCCGGTGCAGTACCGTGCCTATTCCTGCCGCGAGGGTGCGTACCTGCCCGCGCGGGAGCTGGCCGCGCAGCCGCTGGTAATTTTGGAGGGCAGCTACAGCCACCACCCGCTGCTGACCGGTTACGAAACGCTGCGGGTGTTCCTGACCTGCGCAAAAGAAGAGCAGACCCACCGCCTGCAGGCGCGGGAGGGGGAGCGATATGCAAACTTTGCCGCCCGGTGGGTGCCGCTGGAGGAGGGCTATTTTGCGCAGTACCACATTGCGGAGACGGCAGATTTTGTGGTAGACACCACCCAAAGCGGGACGATTTGAAATGGCTTCCGCGCCGCCGGCAAGAGCAAGGTGCCATATAGCAAAGCGTAAGAGCACCCCTTGAACCAAACAAAGCCGGACAGCTTGCGGGCTGTCCGGCTTTTGGTTTTGCTTGGTTTACAGGCTGTTACTTATTCTTGTACATATCCTGATAGTAGTTCTGGTAATCACCGCTGGTGACGTGGTCCATCCACTCCTGATGGTTCAGGTACCAATCAATGGTCAGCACGATGCCCTTTTCAAAGGGGGTCTCGGGGTACCAGCCCAGATCGTTCTTGATCTTGGTGGGGTCGATGCCGTAGCGGCGGTCATGGCCCAGACGGTCGGCCACATGCTTGATGAGGTCCTCGCTGATGCCCTCGTCCTGCAGGCGGTCGTGGAGCTGGTTGATGATGGTCTTGACGATGAAGATGTTGGGGCGCTCGTTGTGGCCGCCCACGTTGTACACCTCACCGATCTTGCCGCCGTTGGCTACCATGTCGATGGCCTTGCAGTGATCTTCCACATACAACCAGTCGCGGATCTGCATACCGTCGCCGTAGATGGGCAGCTGCTTGTGGTGCTTGACGTTGTTGATCATCAGGGGGATCAGCTTCTCCGGGAACTGGTAGGGGCCGTAGTTGTTGGAGCAGCGGGTGATGTTCACCGGCATGCCGTAGGTATCGTGGAATGCCATAACGAACATATCGGCGCTTGCCTTGGAGGAAGAATAGGGGCTGTGGGGGCACAGGGGGGTGGACTCCATAAAGAAGCCGTCCGCACCCAGTGCGCCGTACACCTCATCGGTGGACACCTGCAGGTACTTCTTGCCCTCTTTCCAAGTCTTGGCATCGGCATCATACCATGCTTCCTTGGCGCGCTGCAGCAGGTTGACCGTGCCCATTACGTTGCTCTGCACAAAAATTTCGGGGTTCTTGATGGAGCGGTCCACGTGGCTCTCGGCGGCAAAGTTGATGACGTAATCGAAATCGTACTTCTGGAACAGGCCTTCCACCAGCTCCTTGTCGCAGATATCGCCCTGCACGAACACATGGCGGGGGTCGCCCTCCACATCCTTCAGGTTTTCCAGATTGCCGGCGTAGGTCAGCTTATCCAGATTGACCAGCAGAATCTCCGGGTATTTCTTGAGCATATAATGCACAAAGTTGGAGCCAATAAAACCGGCGCAGCCGGTGATCAGATAGGTTTTCATAGGTTCAATTTCCTCTTTTCAGTCTTTCATCCCGTTGTCGCCGTCCCAGTGGGCGAAGAAGCAGGCCAGAGCGTCTCTCCAGTCGCGCACATCGTTGCCCACGGTGCAGCGCAGCATCCGGTTGTCCAGTGCGCTCCACTTGGGGCGGTCGGCGCTTTCCGGGTGCTTTGCCTTGTATTCCTCGCTGGTGCAGGGTGCCACAGCGGCATCCACGCCGGACAGGCGGATGATCTCGGACGCAAAATCATACCACGAGCAGATGCCCTCGCCGGTGCAGTGGTACAGGCCGTACTCGTGGGTCACACACAGCTGCAGGATCTCGTGGGCCAGATCCACCGCGTTGGTGGGGTTGCCGCACTGGTCATTGACCACTTCCAGCTTGCCAAACTTCTTGCCTGCGTTCACGATGGTCTTGACGAAGTTTTTGCCGTAGTAGCTGTAGAGCCACGCGGTGCGCACGATGAAGTGACGGTGGCAGAACTGTTCCACATACTTTTCGCCCATGAGCTTGGTAGAGCCATAGGCGCTGATGGGGCCGGGAATGGTGGCTTCGTCCTGTGCAACGCCGCCGTTTTCACGGCCGGAGAACACATAATCGGTGGAGACGTGTACCAGTCGTGCACCGGTCTTTTCCGCTGCCTGTGCCAGATTGCGGGGGCCGAGGGCATTTGCCTTGAAGGCGGCATCATGGTTCACTTCGCAGCCGTCCACATTGGTGTAGGCAGCGCAGTTGATGATGACGTCCGGGCGGTTGCGGCGGATGAATTCGTCCACCATTTTGTAGTTGGAGATATCCAGATCCGGCAGGTCCACGGCGATCACCGTGGCATTGAGCAGCTTTTCGGGGATGGGGCCGATCTCGCTGCGGCCTTCGCGCAGCTGCTTGAGGATCTCGGTGCCCAGCTGACCCTTGCAGCCGGTAACAATGATTTTCATATGGGTATGCCTCTCTTTTGCTTAATAGCGCAGCTTGCCGTCTGCAACGTTCTTCAGGTGCTGGCCGTAAGGACTCTTGCCGTAGCGCTCAGCGCTTTCCAGCAGGGTGTCGCGGTCGATCCAGCCGTACTTGAAGGCGATCTCTTCCGGCGCACTGATCTTGATGCCCTGACGCTTCTCGATCATGCGCACAAAGTCGGCGGCGTCCACCAGACTGTCCATGGTGCCGGTGTCCAGCCATGCAAAACCGCGGCCCAGCAGCTGAACATCCAGCTCGTCCTTCTTCAGATACATATCGTTCAGGGTAGTGATCTCCAGCTCGCCGCGGGCAGAGGGCTTGACCTGCTTTGCCATCTTCACGACCTCTTTGTTATAGAAGTACAGGCCGGTGATGGCGTAGTTGGACTTGGGATGCTGAGGCTTTTCCTCCACGCTGAGCACCTTGCCGTCCTTGTCGAACTCCACGATGCCAAAGCGCTCCGGGTCCTGCACATAGTAGCCGAACACGGTGCAGCGGCCTTTGTTTTCCGCATTGGCAGCGGCGGTCTTGAGGATCTTGGAGAAGCCGTTGCCGTAGAAGATGTTATCGCCCAGGATCATGGCGCAGCAGTCGTCGCCAATGAACTCTTCGCCCAGAATGAAGGCCTGTGCCAGACCGTCCGGAGAGGGCTGAACTTTATACTGCAGATGGATGCCGTACTGGCTGCCATCACCCAGCAGCGCCTCAAAGCGAGGCGTATCGGTCGGGGTGGAGATGATCAGGATGTCCTGAATGCCTGCCAGCATCAGCGTGGACAGGGGGTAATAGATCATCGGCTTGTCGTAGACCGGCAGCAGCTGCTTGCTGGTGACCATGGTCAGCGGGTAAAGCCGGGTGCCGGCACCGCCGGCAAGAATGATACCTTTCATATTTGTGCACTCCTTTAAAATAGATTGAAAAGTTGTGCAGCTGTACGCCGCCCAGACGGGAGACCGCCCGGATGACGTATGGATTCAAAGCGGAGCTGCGTCCGCTGTAAACAAATTCAGGAGCCGCTCCCCCTGCCCAAAATGGCAAAATGGGAATAGCAGTTCACTTTATTTTACTATCAAATCACACAAAAAGCAAGAAAGAACGGCTTTCCCGAAAAATTTTCCGGAAAAGCCGTTCTGAAACTCCTTCGATCTCGCATTTGTTCCGCCCAAAAGGCCCCCTCTCCGAGGGGGCTGGCAATGCCGCAGGCATTGACTGGGGGAGTTACCACGCAAAGCCCCACTTGGAGAAATAGCGCAGCAGGCTGCGCAGCTGCCACAAAAAGGGCTTCAGACTGCGGTGCGCGGCGCGGTGCCATGCATGGATGGCCGTATACTGGGGCACCAGATACGCTTTGCCCCGGGTGCGCATCTTCTGGGTGAGGTCGGCATCCTCCACGTACATGAAGTAGTCCTCGTCAAAGCCGCCCACAGCCTTGAACACCGCAGTGTCCACGGCCGAGAAGCTGCCGGTGCAGAACTCGATCTCGGTGGGTTTTGTCAGGTCTTTGTCCGCCATGAGATAGCGCTCGTTGTACTTTGCCCAGAATTTCAGGCAGGGCAGCTGGCGGTACACCATGGCCCGCACACTGCACCGGCGCAGCGGCAGACGCTGGGGCCGCCCGTCCGGGAAGGTGAGTGCGGGCCGCGCCATCACCACGCCGGGGTGCTGTGCCATCCAGTCCGCAAGGTCACTCAGCGTATCCGCAGTGAGCTGGATATCCGGGTTCAGGATAAAGTGCACCCGGCTTTGCATCAGGCTGAGCACCGTGTTGTGGCCGGTGCCAAAGCCGCCGTTCTCTGTGCGGCAGAGCACCTCCACCTTCTGGTCCTCGCGGATGTGCAGGGTGCCGTCCTTCGCGGCCTTTGCAAGGCATTGGCCGCTGCCGTCCGGGCTGGCGTTGTCCACCAGATACAGCGTCAGCGGGTGGCGGCGGGTGCAGTCCAGCACGGTCTGTGCCGCCCTGAGCGCTTCATCCGCGCCGTTATAAACTACAATACAAGCAGAAAGTTCCATGTCGTTCACTCCAGCGGTTTGATGTCAAAGCTGAAGTCCTCTTTCATCAGGTCAAAGTTCGGGTTCATGCAGGGGTCGCCTGCGGCCAGCTGCTTTGCCCACCGCTTCTGGAAGCGCTCCACCTCCGAGATAAAGCGCTTGCGCTTGACCGGGTTCTCGTCCAGACCGCGGCTCTTGCTCTCGTAGTGGTACAGCTGTGCAAAGGGGGTGAACACGTTGGTATAGCCCGCTTCACGCACGCGCACGCAGAAGTCCACATCGTTGAAGGCCACAGCAAAGCTCTCGTCCAGACCGTTCACCTGCTCGTAGACGCTCCTGCGCACCATCAGGCAGGCGGCAGTGACCGCATACACATCCTGTGCATAGACCAGACGGCCCATATAGCCGGGGTGGCCCACCGGGAAGTTCTTGTGCATGTGGGCCGCAAGGGTCAAAAAGCCAAAGCCGATGCCCGCGTGCTGGATGGTGTTGTCCGGATAAAGCAGCTTTGCGCCCACGCAGCCCACACGGTCCTGCTGGGCGTACATGAGCATTTCTTCGATCCAGCGCGGAGAAATGACCTCGGTATCGTTGTTGAGCAGCAGCAGGTATTCGCCGGTGGCTTCCTTTGCGCCAAAGTTGTTCAGGGCGCTGTAGTTGAAGCCGGTGCCCTGCCATGTGATCACCTTCAGGTTCTTGTGCTCCTTCTGCAGCTTTTCATAGCAGCGGAAGGTGGCAGGCTCCCTGCTGTTGTTCTCGATGACGATGATCTCAAGATCCTCATAGGTGCTCCTGCGATAGATGGACTCCACGCAGGTGCGCAGGTCGGAAGAATGGTCGCAGCTGGGGATCAGGATGCTGACCCGGCCCGGCTTTGTGATGGTATAGTCCGTCTTATAGAAGCCCGGCGTACCCGGGATCATGGAAACTTCATCCACCGGCACACCCACACGCTCGTAGTGGGCATACAGGGCCTTGACCGCAGCTTCCAGACAGTAGGTCTTGGCCGAAATGTTGCTTGCCACGCTGGTGGGGCTGGAGCGCCAGTAGTACAGCAGATGCGGGATATGCACGATCTTGTGCGCCTTTTCGGTCAGGCGCAGGTAGAGGTCATAGTCTTGACTGCCGTTGTAGGCTGCACGCTCATCGCCGCCCACAGCGGCCAGCAGCTTTGCGCTGAACACGCTCAGGTGGCAGATATAGTTGTTGGAGCGCAGATTATCCAGCATATAATCCGGCTTGAAATGGTAAACGGTCAGATGGTCGATGTCGCCCTCAAAGGTCACTTCATCCGTATACACAAAGTCTGCGCCCTGTTCGGCAATGGCCTGTGCCACGTACCACAGAGCACAGGGGTGCAGGATATCATCGTGGTCCAGCAGGGCGATGAACTCGCCCGTTGCCAGTGCAAAGCCCTGATTGGTGTTGCCCGCAATGCCCTCGTTCTTTTCCAGCTTCTGATAGCGGATGCGGGGGTCTTCCGCAGCACGGGCTGCTACGGTCTGGCCCACCGTCTCGTCCTGTCCGGCATCCACAAGGCACAGCTCCCAGTTCTGATAGGTCTGGTTCTGCACCGAGTCCAGCAGCTCCACCAGAAACTGCTGCGGCGTATTGTACAGCGGCACCACGATGCTGATGCGCGGCGCGGCGGGCTGGTCGGCCACCTGCCTTACCAGCAGCTCTGCGCTGGCAAAGCGGTCGGCGCGCATGGTCCTGCCCGGGAACAGCTTCGCATATTCCTTTTTGGCCTTTGCCTGCGCACGCACGCCGGAAATGCCCACCCGGCGCAGCTGGCCCAGAAAGACGAACGGCGGGAAGGTGTGTGCCAGCTGACGGCCCTTGCTGACAAAGTAGCGCAGCGGCCAGCTCATCTTCCAGAAAGTAGAGCTGGTCACATTGTTCAGTGTCTTTTCCAGATCCTGCTCATGGCTGCGGCTCAGCGAAAGATCGCTGCGCAGGCGTTCCAGCTGAGCCGTCTGCTCTTCGCCGGTGCGCTCGGCCTGCTGCATCCGCTCTCGCAGATCGTCCAGCGTCATCTCGTAGCCTGCCAGCAGCTGCTGTGCATCCTGCACAGCGGCGCTGCGGCAGAACAGCGCGGTCTGCTGGGCTTTGCCGCGGTTCTTCCACTCAAAATCCCGGTACAGGCCCTGTGCGGCCAACTGCTTTGCACAGTCAGCCATGGCCGATGCATCGGTGCATACCAGCAGCACCTGTGCACACTGCAGTGCGGGCAGATCCACCCATTCCGGGTCCTCCACCACCAGCAGGGCAGCGGTGCCCTGCTCTGCATTCTCCGGCAGCAGCTGTGCGCCGGCCTTTTCCAGTGCTTCGGCCAGTGCGCCGCTGCCGCCCAGCACCTGAATGCTGGCAGGGGTCAGCTCCCGCACGATGCGCTGCGCCAGTGCACGGCAGCGCTCGGCCTGTCGTTTGGTTTCTTTTTCCTGATCCATTCCGATCTCCGCTCCTATGGAACTTTTTTATCTTAAAAAATGATCTCTCAAAAAATCACACGATTTATAGTATACCAAATCCGGCATGATTTGAGAAGGTTTTGCGCGCATTTCTTTGCAGTTTTCCACTGCTTACCAGTGGAACAGGCTGTGCAGCCAGCCAAAGAACCCACCGCCGGAGCTGCTGGAAGTGGAAATGCTCACACCCGTGTAGTAGTGGTTCAGGATCTCCCGGTAGCCCATGCCCTGCTCCTGTGCGTAACCCACAGCACCGCACTGGCTCATGCCCACGCCATGGCCAAAGCCGTAATAGGTCATGCAGGGAGTGCCGCTTTCGTCCGCGCCAAAGTCGAAGCAGTAGCGGGAGGAAACGAACTGGCCGATATAGCGGTAGCTGCGGCCATTGGAAACAAAGGTGTTGTACTGCACAAAGCCGCCCAGATCCTTGTGGGTGGTGTCGGCGCTGACGTAGGGCTCGCCGGTGCGGCTGTCGTTATACTCTTTATAGGTATAGTCTTTTCCGATGACCCGGCGCAGCTTGTTGTGGTACTGCTCCTCGTAGGGGCTCTCCACGCTCTGCAGATACGGCACATCGGTGCCCCATGCGTCCCGGCTGGAGCAGGTGCCGTACACGCCGGTCTGGGTGTTATAGCCCGCACTGGCCGACCACACGGCGTCGCAGACGCTGCCGTTGTAGGTAAGGACCTCATTTTTCACCGGTTCCACCGCCCTGCGGATGGCTTCCCGTGCCGAGGATGGGATCTGATCCACCGGAGTGTAGATGAGCGCATTGGCAGAGGAGCCGTACTGCTTGTGGTATTCCAGATAGGAATGGATGGCCACCGCCTGTGCCTTCCACGCCTGCTGGGCGGCGCTGGCGCTGACATAGCTGCCAATGGAGCCAAGCTCCGTGTAGGTAATGCCCACAAGGCAGTCCACAAGGTTCAGCGTGACATTGCGCTGCAAGCCTTTTCCCTTGATGTTGAGGTAAGGCATGGTGATGGTATCACTGGTGCCAAAGAGCCATGCAAGGCAGTTTTCCTCCTCGGCAGGGATCAGGGTCGTGTCCGCGCCGCCCATAGTGGTGGTTGCCGAAGCCGCCGGGGCCAGCACGCAAACGCACAGCGCTGCTGCCAGCACAAACGCCGCCGCGCGGCGCACAAACCGATGCAGATGTTTCAAAAGTGATCTCCTCCTGTTTTTTGCAGATTTCTGACTGTGTTTTTTACAGTGTAACACAGCCTGCGCCTGCGGGCAAGGACTGGACTTTCGTTTTCACATCTGGACAAAGAAGAAACCGGAGGGCCTTTCCCGTTCGGGCTGCTCTCCGGTCTGATTTATAAGGTCTCCGGCCGACGACGCATGGCATCGTCGATCTCGTTCTCGATCTCCCGCAGGCAGTCCAGCAGCACCGGATTGAACGCCCCGGCCTCGCCGGTGCAAAGCATCTGCACTGCAGCCGCGCAGGGTACCGGCGGCTGGCTTCCGCTGCCAGTGGTCAGCGTTTCGTAGGCATCCGCAAGGCCGACCACCTGTGCCGCAATGGGGATCTGTTCGCCAACCAGCTGGTCCGGGTAGCCGCTGCCGTCGTACCGCTCGTGGTGCCAGCGGCAGATCTGATAGGCTACCCGCACAAAATCTTCGTCGCGGTAGGCATCCAGCTCTTCCAGCATCCGTGCACCCAGCAGGGTATGCTGGCGCATGGTTTCTTCATCCTCCGGCGTGCGCGGCTCCGGGCTGTTCAGGACCTGCTCCCCGATCTCCATTTTGCCAATGTCGTGCAGCACCGAGGCCATGCTGATGGTACGGCGCATCTCCTGCGTCAGGGGGTAAGTCTCGGTCTTTTGCACCAGATGGTCCAGCAGCATTCCGGTCAGGGTGCTGATGTGCTGCACATGGGTGCGGCTCTCGCCGTTGCGGCGCTCCACCACCCGGCTCAGAATGCCGATCATCATTTGGCTGCGCTTTTCCTTTTGCGACACCTGATCCGCCACCATGGCGCTCAGGCGGCGCTGCTTTGCATACATGCGGATGGTGTTGGTAATGCGCTGATACACCACCCTTGCATCAAAGGGGCGGCTGATATAATCGGACGCACCCAGATCAAAGGCGCGGCGCACCGTGTCCACATTGTCCTCGCTGGAGATCATGATGACCGGGATCTCTTCCAGCATTCCGCGCTGGCTCATGGCTTCCAGCACGGTAAAGCCGTCAATGCCGGTCATGTGGATATCCAGCAGCACAACGGAGATGCCGGTGGGGTTCTGTTCCAGCAGGCGCAGGCAGTCCTCGCCGGAAGCCGCTTCGGCAGTGTCGAACTGGCTGTTCAGCATCTGGCTGAGCAGCATCCGGTTCATGGCCGAGTCGTCCACAATGAGCACACTCTGGCGGCTGTGGGTGGGCTGCAGGGCGTGCGGCTCCGGCTGACGCTCGGTGATCACGGTGTTTTTCTGGATGCGTGCATAGTGCATCAGCCGTTCCGCGTGCTGCACCGCATCGTCCACATTTTCGTCGTCGATCCACACGCCGCCAATGCTGGCCGACATGCGGATGCGGGAGTAGCCCGGCACGCTGGCCGCCTGCAGCTGCAGACGGATCTGTTCCAGACGCGGGCTGAGCTGTTCCTGCCGGATGTCCGGCAGCAGCAAAAGCAGCCTGCCGCCGTCGTAGCGGATCAGGCGGTCTTTTTCCGAAAGGCCGCGCCGGATGGTGCTTACCGCCGTTTCCAGCACGCTGTTGCCTGCACCGGAGCCGTAAACATCGTTGGAGAACTTCAGATCGTCCATGTCCAGCATCGCCACACCGGCGGTAATGCTGCGGTAGCGGTAGTTCTCATCATAATAGGTGCGGTTGTAGGCACCGGTCAGCGGGTCGCGGTAGCGCTTTTCCCGCTCGTCGGTAATGCTGTTGAGCAGCCGCTCACCGTTTTCCGGGTCCAACAGAACGCTGCGGTCGATCTTGCGGGTCAGCTCCAGCACACAGAGTTGGCCATCCACCTGCACACAGCTGGCCGTGATCTCGTACAGCTCCTGCCCAAAGTATTCCAGCCTTGTTTTCCGGGTGTTCTTTTCCAGCGCCTGCCTTGCCACGCAGTTTTCACACGGACGGCTGCGCCGCCATTGGGCATAGCAGGGCGCGCTGCCCTTTTTGCCGCCCTGCACCTCGTCCGCCTTCATCAGGCGCACCGTCATGAACACCTTGCGGAGCTGGCGCATTTCCTCTTCCATCTGCTGGCGTGTTCTGTTTTTCTTGCTCATCATCGCATATCCCCCGCTGCAAAACCGCGCGTTTTGGGCCGCACGGCATTCCTTCACGAATAACATTATACTATTTTTTACCAGAATACGTCAATCTTCACCCCTTGCAGCCTGCGGTGCGGAATGTGTCGTTTTGATCCTGTAAAATCAACGTAAGCTCTTTGTTTTTGTCAAATTTCCTCATCAGACACCGTACTGTGCCGCACAAAGCGACGCAAATTGGGGAGTGCAGTTTTCCGGCCGTCTGCTGCCCGCTCTGCCCGGGAACAGTCCACATGTTTCCGCCGGAAACTCAGTCTTGATTTTGTGCGCAGAATCCGCTATAATAGTAACGTTCTTTTGAATTGCATATCAGCCGGTGTGTCGGAATGGCAGACGAGGGGGACTCAAAATCCGCTTCGTGATTTTTCTTGTCTGTACGAGAAATTCACGATTGTGCGTTGAATTTTGAAGGTTTGTCGAAGCAGGATTTCTTACATCCCTCCTGAACATCCCTCCAATCTTCAGA
>ERZ1106973.773-NODE-773-length-35810-cov-5.567082_pt1 | contig 35810 bp, 21 predicted proteins | sample MGYA00403686_ERZ1106973 | MGnify/ENA primary metagenome ERZ1106973 (study PRJEB35170, sample SAMEA104062408) | human gut metagenome | biome: human gut; feature: human-associated habitat; material: faeces | place: Denmark | collected 2012-11-06 ...
GCATCGAACTGATCGCCTCGGAGAACTTCGTAAGCGAACAGGTCATGGAGGCCATGGGCTCCGTGCTGACCAACAAATATGCCGAGGGTTATCCCGCAGCGCGCTATTACGGCGGCTGCGAAGTCGTGGACAAGGTCGAGACGCTGGCCATCGAGCGCATCTGCCGTCTCTACGGCGCCGAATACGCCAACGTGCAGCCCCACTCCGGCGCGCAGGCCAATATGGCGGTATTCTTCGCCGTGCTGCAGCCGGGCGACACCTTCATGGGACTCGATCTGGCGCACGGCGGCCACCTTTCGCACGGTTCGCCGGTCAACATGTCGGGCAAATACTTCAACGCCGTGGGCTACCAGCTCGACGAGGCGACGGGCGTGATCGACTACGACGCCATGGAGCGCAAGGCGCTGGAATGCAAGCCGAAACTGATCGTCGGCGGTGCTTCGGCCTATTCGCGCGAATGGGACTACAAACGCATGCGCGAAATCGCGGACAAAGTCGGCGCGCTGCTGCTCGTGGACATGGCCCACACGGCCGGCCTGATCGCGGCAGGACTGCTGGACAACCCCGTGAAATACGCGCATATCGTTACTTCGACGACCCACAAGACCCTGCGCGGACCGCGCGGCGGCATTATCCTCATGGGCAGGGATTTCGAAAACCCGTGGGGACTCACCACGCCCAAAGGCGCGGTGAAGATGATGTCGCAGATCCTCAACTCGGCCGTATTCCCCGGCATTCAGGGCGGTCCGCTCGAACACGTCATCGCCGCCAAGGCCGTGGCTTTCGGCGAGGCGCTCGACCCCAGCTACAAGGAGTATCAGACGCAGGTGCAGAAGAACGCCAAGGCGATGGCCGAAGCATTCGTGAAGCGCGGCTACAAGATCGTTTCGGGCGGCACGGACAACCACCTGATGCTGGTCGACCTGCGCACCAAGTTCCCCGAACTGACGGGCAAGCTGGCCGAGAAGTGTCTGGTGGCGGCCGACATCACGACCAACAAGAACATGGTGCCGTTCGACAGCCGCTCGCCGTTCCAGACTTCGGGTCTGCGCTTCGGCACGCCGGCCATCACCACCCGCGGCCTGAAGGAGGACAAGATGGACTACATCGTCGGGCTGATCGACCGCGTACTGCACGATCCCGAAAACGAGGACAACATCGCCGCCGTACGCAGGGACGTGAACGCCCTGATGGCCGATTATCCGCTTTTCGCTTGGTAATATGAAAGAGGTAATCGACTTTTTCCGCCGCCTGCACGACAACAACGACCGTGCATGGTTCGACGTCCACCGCGCCGAATGGACGCACGTGAAGGGGCGGTTCGCCGCCTTCACGGAGCGGCTGATCGAGGGAATCGCCGAGTTCGACCCTGCGGTGCGCGGCCTGCGGGTGCAGGACTGCACCTACCGCATCGCCCGCGACACGCGGTTCAGCCCCGACAAGTCGCCCTATAAGACATATATAGGTGCGTACGTCGCTCCGAAAGGCAAGAAGTCGGGATTCGCCGGTTACTATTTTCATATCGAACCGTGCTGCGACAGCCTGATTTGGAGCAACGCGCTTTCGGCGGGGCTTTACTGCCCCGAACCGGTCGTGCTGCGCAGCGTGCGGGACGAAATTACGGACAACGGCGCGGAAATTGCAGCGGCGATCCGGAAAGCCAAAGGGTTCGACCTTGTCGAGGAGAACAAGCTCAAGCGGGTGCCCACGGGATTCCCCGCCGACAGCGAGTACGCCGACATGCTGAAGCTCAAGGATTTCTACATCGCCAAGCGGATCACCGAGGAGTTCCTGCTCGCGGACGACCTGCTGGAGAAGACTTTGGCGGAGTTCCGCCGCACGCAGCCGTTCGTAGCGATTCTGAACCGCGCCGTGCAGTTCGCCTACGAGGAGATGATGTAATTTTATGCAGACGATATGAAACGGATTCTTGTATTATTCGCGCTCTTCGCCGCTGCGGCGGGTTATGCGCAGACGGTCGAAAAGCAGACCTTCGTCTATGCCGTCAAGCAGACCGACACGCTGCGGCTGGACCGCTACGTGGCGCTCACGCCCGACAGCCGGACCAAACCCTGCCTGATGTTCGTCTTCGGCGGCGGTTTCGTGGGCGGCCGGCGCGACAATGCGAGCTTCCTTTCGTATTTCGAATATTACGCCCGGAAAGGGTATGTGGTCGTGTCGATCGACTACCGGCTCGGCATGAAGAAGGCCATGCAGGCCGGAACGCTCAGCGAGGAGACCTTCCCCGAAGCTTGGATCACGACCCTTGCGATGGCGACCGGCGACCTCTACGACGCTACGGCCTACGTCTGCGACCATGCGTCCGCGTGGGGCGTGGACAAAACCCGGATCGTGGCGAGCGGTTCGAGCGCCGGAGCCATTACGGTACTGATGGGCGAATACGGCATCTGCAACGGGCATCCGCTGGCGCAGCAGAAGCTCCCGCAGGACTTTAACTATGCGGGTGTAATATCCTATGCAGGAGCTATTTTCGACACGCAAGAAGAGCTACGCTGGGCCAAGACTCCCGCGCCGATGATGCTCTTCCACGGCGATGCCGACCGCAACGTCCCCTACGACGCCGTGCTGTACGACGGCAACGGGTTCTTCGGCTCGAAGCATATCGCCGATATGCTTACCGAACGGCGCATCCCGCATTGGTTTTACTCGGTCGCCAACACCAATCACGTCATGGCGACCCGCCCGATGTACGACAACCGTTACGAGATCGACGCGTTCCTTGAAAAGCTCGTCCTGAAGCGTGAACCGCTGGTGATCGACACCTACGTCACGCCGCTGGAAGCCCCCGAACTGCCGAAGGCCTTTACGCTCTCCGATTATATCGACGCCAATTACGGCAAATAGCCGGCTGTCCGTTCCGTTTTATACGACCGTCCTCCACAGGAGGACGGTTTTTTTTATGAAAAGCTCACCGTTTTTTTCGGTTTCGAATAGGTGATAGTCCCGTTTCGCTTGTATATATAAGCAAGAAACGAAGTTATGCGACAACAAATCCAGCAATTCGGCAGGACCCTGAGCGGCATGGTCATGCCCAATATCGGCGCGTTCATCGCGTGGGGATTCATCACCGCGCTTTTCATCCCGGAGGGATGGTGGCCCAACGGACAGCTCGCACAACTGGTCGGGCCGATGCTGACCTACCTCCTGCCGCTGCTGATCGCCTACACCGCAGGGCGCAACGTCGCCGGGGAGCGGGGCGGGGTGATCGGCGCCATTGCCGCCGTCGGCGTGATCGTCGGCAGCGACATTCCGATGTTCATCGGCGCGATGATCATGGGGCCGCTGGCGGGATATGCAATCCGCCGGTTCGACCGCATGGTCGAGGGGCGCGTGAAGGCAGGCTTCGAAATGCTCGTCAGCAACTTCTCGATCGGCATTCTCGGCATGCTGCTGGCAGTTCTGGGCTACTATGTCGTCGGCAGCGTGGTCTCCGGCCTGACGATGCTCATAAGCAGCGGTGCCGAGCTGGTCATACGCCACGGACTGCTGCCTCTTGTGTCGCTTTTCGTGGAGCCGGCCAAGGTGCTGTTTCTCAACAACGCCGTCAATCACGGAATCTTCTCGCCGATCGGCATCGAACAGGCCCGCGAAACGGGGCAGTCGATCATGTTCCTGCTCGAAACCAACCCCGGTCCCGGATTGGGCGTACTGCTCGCATACTGGCTTTTCGGCCGGGGAAATGCGCGCCAGTCGGCTCCGGGAGCCGTGATTATCCAGTTTTTCGGCGGCATCCACGAAATCTATTTTCCCTACATACTCGCCCGTCCGGTGCTGATCGTTGCCGCAATCGCGGGCAGCGCCGCGGGACTGCTGTTTTTCTCGCTCACCGATGCGGGGCTGGTGGCTCCGGCGTCGCCCGGAAGCATCCTCTCGGTGCTGGCGATGGCCCCCAAAGGCAAGACGCTCATCGTCCTGCTGGGCGTCGTGATCTCCGCAGCCGTGTCGCTGGTCGTCGCCGCGCCCTTTATCCGGCGCGCGTCCAAGACCGAAACGGAAGGCGATCCAGCCGTCGGGAAGCTCCCGCAGAGCGCAGCGGGCATATCGCCGCATGCAGCCGGACGACCCGTCCGCAAAGTGATCTTCGCCTGCGACGCGGGCATGGGATCGAGCGCCCTCGGCGCGACCCGTTTCCGCAAACGCTTACGGGACGCGGAAATCGGCGTTGCGGTGGGCAACAGTGCGGCGGACCGTATTCCGTCCGATGCCGATGTGGTCGTATGTCAGTCCGTACTGGCGGAGCGGATCGCCGCGGCCGCAAAAGGCGCCGAGCTGATCGTAATCGACAACTTCCTCTCCGATCCCGGTCTGGACGCCCTGTTCGTCCGGCTGGAGGAAGCGGAACCAACGGCGGCAGGCCCCGAAACCGTATCCTGCGGCGAATCGGACTCCGATATGCCCGCCGCCCGGCTTGCGGAAGCCGTATTGCCTTCCGACGTCTGCGACGCCCGATCTGCCGGAGCGACGCCCTCTTCCGAAACATCCGCGTTCCGACCGGCAGAAACAACAGCGTCTCCCGACATGCCCGCCGCCCGGCTTGCGGAAACTACGCCCTCTTGCGGTGTATCCGGTTCCCGGTCCGCACAATCCGCACTCTCTTGCGACCAATCCGGTCTGCGGGGCGCCGCGGCCGATTCGGCCCCGCAACCCGAAGAAACCGCATCCGCCCCCAAGGACGCCGCTCCGGACGGCGCCATCCTGCAACCCGGAAATATCCGGGTCGGACTGCCTGCGGAGCCGAAGGAGGAGGCGATCCGGCGGGCGGGCGAACTGCTCGTCGCGGGCGGATATGCCCGGCCGGAGTATGTCGATGCAATGCTGCGCCGCGAAAAGCTGGCGACGACCTGTCTGGGGATGGGGCTTGCGATTCCGCACGGAACCTCCGATGCCAAGGAGCGCGTACTGCGCTCCGGCATCGTGATCCTGCAATACCCCGACGGCGTGGATTTCGACGGCGAGAAAGCGCACCTGATCGTGGGAATCGCAGGCGTGGGGGACGAACATCTGGAAATCCTCGCCCGGCTGAGCGCATCGTTCGAGGACGAAGAGCTGTTGCAGCGGCTTATGACCGCGACCGACCCGCAGGTGATCTACGACGCGCTGAAATAGCCGCAGGATGCACAACCGAAAAATCGACCGAACCAACAACGACTTATATGACATCGCAAAAAGTAACGATTACGGCTCCCAACGGCATGCACGCGCGGCCGGCCGGGGAGCTGGCAAAACTTGTCAAGGGCTTTGCGCCCGTCAGGATCACTTTCCGCACCGCCGCTAAGGAGGTCAATGCCGCGAGCATGCTCGCCCTGCTGTCGCTGGGGCTGAAGTGCGGCACGGAGATCGAAATATGCGCCGAGGGCGGCGACGAAGCCGCCGCCGTGAAGGCCGTCGCGGCGTTCATCGCAAACATGAGCGAGTGATGCGCGTGCTTCGGACCGGAATCCCGGCGGCGGGAATTGCCGCAGGAACGGCGTTCGTCCTCGAACGCCGCGTTTCGGCCGCACCGTCCGCCGCGCCCGGAGATCCGGCGGCCGAAACGGCCCGCTTCCATGCCGCGCTGGCGCAGGCGAAAACGGAGCTGGGCGTATTGGCGGCGGAAAACGACATCTTCGCGGCGCACTTGGAGATGGCCGACGACCCGATGCTGGCGGAACAGGTCGAAGAGCGGATTTCGGAACACGGCTTTTCGGCCGAACGGGCTTTGGACGGAGCCTGTGAAGAGGTGTGCGGCATGCTCGCCGCGCTCGACGACGAATACCTCGGAGGCCGCACCGACGACGTGCGGGACGTATGCGGCCGCATACGCCGTATTCTCACGGGCGAAACGGCCGAAAATCCGTTCGCCGGACTTGCGCCCGGAACGATCGTCGTGGCCGAGGAACTGACGCCGTCGGATACGGCGCTGATGGATTTCAGCCGCATCGCGGGCGTGGTGACGGCCCGCGGAAGCGTCACGAGCCATGTCTGCATCATCGCCCGCGCCAAAGGAATTGCGGCGATGGTCGGAGCGACTGAATGTATGCTTGAAATAAAAACAGGCGACAAGCTGATAATCAACGGAGAAACCGGCGAAATAATCGTCGCTCCCGATACCGCAACCGAACGGCGATACCGCGCCCTGATCGCATCGCGGGAACGGCACGGCGCACATTGCCTGAAAGGTGCGCATACGCCCGCCGTGACGCGCGGCGGACGGCGTATCGCCGTGCTGGGGAATGCCGGCAGCGTCGCGGAAGTGCGCGCGGCCCTCGATGCGGGAGCCGAGGGAATCGGGCTGTTCCGCAGCGAATTCCTCTACATGCAGAGCCGCGGCGGGTTTCCGGACGAGCAGACGCAGTTCGAAGCCTACCGGCATGCGGCGGAGTTGTGCGGCGAACGGCCGTTAGTTATACGAACGCTCGATATAGGCGGGGATAAAGCATTGCCGTACATGGATTTCGGACATGAGGAAAATCCGTTTCTCGGATGGCGCGCCATCCGCGTTTCGCTCTCCATGCAAGACGTGTTCCGTACGCAGCTGCGGGCGTTGCTCCGGGCGAGCGTATTCGGCAACCTGCGGATCATGTTCCCGATGATTACGTCGGTCGGGGAGTTCCGCCGGGCCGAAGCCGCCGTGCGGGAGTGCATGGCGGAGCTGGACGCGGAAAAAGCCGCTTACAATCCCGGAATCGAGCTGGGCGTGATGATCGAAACCCCCGCCGCGGTCATGGTCGCCGACCTGCTGGCCGCGGAAGCGCGGTTTTTCAGCATCGGGACCAACGACCTGACCCAATACGTCATGGCCGCAGACCGGGGAAATCCGCGCGTGGCGCATCTCTGCGACCCGTTCGATACGGCCGTGAGACGCTCCGTCGCCATGACGCTCGCGGCGGCGCGCAGCGCGGGCATCGAAGCCGGCATGTGCGGCGAACTGGCTGCCGACCCGGAAGCCACGGCGTGGCTGCTCGAAGCGGGACTGGAGGAGTTCAGCGTCAGCGCACCCGCCGTCGCGCCGCTCAAAGAGCGGATCCGGACGCTGGACCTGCCTGAGGTGCGAAAAACACCCGGTGCAGCCGAATAAATTTGCCGCGGCACGCGGTTTACACTATCTTTGAACCCGATTTACCCGTTTAATCCAAAATAAACTGCAAACCATGAAAAAAACACTGCTCCTGCTGGCCGCCCTGACCTTGTCGCCGGCCCTTTATGCGCAGGACTACCATGTCGTACTCTGGGACAACGCGACGGCGCCCACCTCCAACGGCCTGACGGGCGAGGAGATTCAGCCCAAACCCGGCCAGTGGTCCAATACCCAGAAAGCCGAAATGTGGATCTACAAGGCCGGAGACAATGCCACGGGACAGGCGCTGGTATTCTTCCCCGGCGGCGGATACTCGACGCTTTCGGTCGGCAACGGCCACAAGGAGGCCAAGTGGTTCGCCGAAAACGGCGTCACGGCCGCCGTGGTGAAATACCGTCTGCCCAACGGTCACAGCGAAGTTCCGCGCAACGACGCCGACGAGGCGCTGCGCGTCATGCGCGAAATGGCCGCTGAGCTGAACATAGACCCGGCGAAAGTAGGGGTGTCGGGCACCTCGGCGGGCGGCTATCTCGCCGGCAGCGTGGGTACGCTTTCGGAAGTGAAGCCCGATTTCATGATCCTCTACTACCCGGTGATTTCGGCCGACGCCGACAAACGCCACAAGGGGACGTTCGTGCAGCTGCTCGGCGCCGACGATGCCGACAAACCCGTCGCGCAGGAGTTCTCGCTCGAAAAGAAGGTCGATGCCCGGACCCCGCCGACGCTGCTGTTCCACTGCGACGATGACAAGGTGGTGCCTGCCGTGAACAGCGCGCTTTTCTACCAGAAGCTCAAGGAACACGGCGTCAAGGCTACGCTCCACATCTATCCGTCGGGCGGCCACGGCTGGGGCATGAACCCGAAGTTCCGCTATTACGGAGACTGGCAGAAAGCCACGCTCGACTGGCTCTCGACGCTGTAACGCAGTTGCAAAAACATGAAAAGCCCCGCCGGAAAGCGGGGCTTTTTGTATGCGGTTTGCTCCGGATGCCGGCGGCGGGGCAGCATCCGGCTGCAACCCCAACCGGCGATGCGGCGGAGCGACGTTATTTCTGGCGGAAGATCACCTCGCAGTGTTCGCCCGTCATGTACTCGACGATATTGAGCACCTCTTCGAGCGAATTCGAACGCTGGTAGTTGAACGCATAGCGCTTGTCGCCGTAACGGCCCGGCACCGAAATCCGCACGCCGTAGGTCGTTTCGATATGCGAGATGATTTCATGCAGGGTGGCGTTGGCCATCGTCACCAGATCGTATTGCGAAAGCACGAGGTGCGAAGCGTTCACGTGCGAGATTTCGAGGTTGTCGGCCGCCGCGTCGTACAGCGCGCGCTGGTCGGGCTGCAAGGTGACCAAATTGACGCCTTCTGGGGTTTGCAGGCGCACCGAGCCGTGTTCGAGGACCACTTCGGCCTGCCCGGAGTTCTCGTAGGCCTGCACGCAGAAGGCCGTGCCGAGCACCCGGACCCGCAGGTCGTCGGTAGCCACGGTGAACGGCGCCGCTTCGTCCCGCGCGACTTCGAAGAAGGCCGCGCCGGCAAGTTTCACGTTGCGCTCGGTCGGACTGAAAGCCTTGGGCAGTATCAGCCGGGTGCGGGCGTTGAGCCATACCTGCGTGCCGTCGTCGAGGGTGACGGTCGTCACGGTTTCGGTATTGTTCTCATAGACCCGGTAAATGTCGGGACCTGCGAGGAAATGCCATGCGAATCCCGCACACACCACCAACAGCACGGCCGCTGCGGCGCTCATCGACCAGCGCAGCAGACCGCGGCGGCGACGGGCGCGCTCCTCGCCGGCGATTTTCGCGATCCGGGCGTCGGTACTGCGCATGAAGGCCGCGAACCGGCCGAGGTCGGCGCTTTCGGCGAAGACGTTGCGGGCGTTCCAGATACTTTTGAGTTCGAAGAAGTATTTCCGGTGCTCCTCCGACTCCTCCAGCCACGCCATGAGGAACTGCTCCTCCCGATCGCTGGTCTCCCCCGCAAAGTATTTATTGATGACTGCATCCATTATAAGCGTATCTTCCATTTTGGTTTTGCTACTTACTATACAATCCTCAGGGTGAATCTACCCAAAGGACTGCGAATTATTACAGAGGAAAATGAAAAACAGGAGCATCAGCAGTTCCGATTTCGACAATTTCGACCGCAGGGCCTTCAGCGCGAGGTAGATGTGGTTCTCGACCGTACTCTGCGCAATGCCGAGCCGTTCGCTGATTTCGCGGTGCGAAAATCCCTGCAGGTAGCTCAGCGTGAAGACCTCGCGGCACTTTTCGGGCAGGGCGGCCACCGCCGCGTCGATGCCGGCGCGCAGGTCCTGCGAATAGATCTTTTCGATGATGGGATTGTTGTCGGGATCGTAGTAGGCGTATCCGATGCTCTCGATCCGCTCCTGATGGTAGGAGCGGTAGTTGCCCGCATGGCGGTTTTTGTTCACGTAATTGACCGACTGGTTGTAGACCGAGCGCAGCAGGTAGCCGTAGAGCGACTGCCGGGGATCGAGCGTCTCGCGCCGAATCCAGACGTTTACGAAAACGTCCTGCACGATGTCCTGCGCCCAGTTTCCCTTCAGGAAGAGACGGGCGTAAGCCATCAGCGGCGCGTAATAACGGCCGCACATCTCGTCGAAAGCCTCGCGGCTTCCGTCGCGGATCGCCGCCGTGAGCCGGGCGTTGTCTGTCGGAATGGATTCCATGTCTACAAAGATACATAAATCTTGCGTATTCGCCACTCCGCACCCGGTTTTTTCACCCTCCTGCAACAAAACGACGGCGCCGGAACACATCGCTGCATTCCGGCGCCGAAGCTGTCAGAGGACGAAAGGCGTCAGTTCTTGACGACCGATATCTCGTCGATGTAATAACGGCTCTTCTTGGCGCCTACGCTGGTGAACATCAGCTTGTCGGTAGGCAGCAGCCCCTCGATCGCGACGCTGTGCGATTTCCACGCCAGCTCGCTCCCGGCATCGCCAACCGCGATCGTGTCGCAGACCTTGACTTTCGTTCCGTCGCCGTGGACCACATACAGCTCCATCGACTCGAACTGGTCGCGGCACCAGCCCGCCTTGAAGACAACGGCCGGGGCGGTGGTCGAAGCCGCGGTCCAGACGTTTACGGCGGTCTTGAAGGTCACCGTGACATTCGCCGCCGCAGTGAGTCCGCTCATGGCGGGCGTCTGGACATAGCTCTGGTTCGCGTTGTCGCCGCCGAGACGGAAACTGCCGCAGAAGGCATTGTGAACTCCGTTGCCCGTAACCAGCGCACCGGTTTCCCAGCCGTCGTCCTTGAAGAACATCAACCGGTAGGGATCGCCGTAGGTGCCGCTGCCGGCATTCATGGCGCCGCCGCCCGCCGACCAGTCGGTGTAGGTGAACTCGGTCAGCATGGTCGAAAGCCCGGCCTCGCTGGTCACCTTCTTGGCCGATTTGACGCCGACGGCGGTCATGACGGCGTCGCCGCCCATAAAGCGGTCGAAGTCTTCATAGAACACTTCGCCGGCAGGGGCCGTGCGGCGCGCTACGGTGCCCGTAATGTCGTTCGACCACGCCGAATCGGAATCTGCGGCGCCGGCCTTCACCCTGAGCCTGTAGCTTGCCGAGGGTGACAGGGCGGCCGAAGCCCACTCCGTGCCTACATAGTTGAAGGCGAAACGCAGGGGGATGCTTCCGTATCCCGAAGCTTTCGACCAGTCATAGGTGAACCGGGCGCTGCGGGAGGGATCGCCCTCCTCCTCGATGGCCACCGTATATTGCGAGACGTCTCCCGCCTGCTCCCATTCGAGGATGATGCTCGACGTGGTTACGGCGGCTATCCTGACGTAAAGCGTCTTCGACTGCAGCGTCGCCGCATCGGAGTTGTCCGCGGCGAGCGCGGCGAGCGCCACGACCGAGAAGTCGTGCGAAGTGCCCGCCGTCAGCCCGGTCGCCGTGAAGGCGTTGTCCGTCACGGTCTGCGGCGTGCCGTTATCGACCGTCACGCTGTATCCCGTGGCACCGGAAACGGCGTCCCATGTCAGCGCCACGGTCGAGAATCCGGGTTCGGCCTTCAGGTTGGCGGGTGCGTCGAGCTTGCCCTGCGAAGCTTCGGCGGTGGTTGCCGAAGCCTTGGCCGACCAGTCGGAGTCGGTGGCCGTGCGGCCGGCTACGGCCTTGACCTTGGCGTTGTATTTGGTTTCGGGCGTCAGCTTGTCGAGCGTGCAGGCCGTGCCGTCGATCTTTTCGACCAGCGCAGCCTTGCTTTCGTCGGTGCCGTCGGCCCAGCAGGCGACCGTATAGGATGCCGCGCCGCTCACGGCGTCCCATTTGAGCGTCAGCTTGTCGGGCTGAACGGCTTCGGCGTCGAATTTCACGTTCGCCGGGGCCGCGAGCTGCTCAAGATGCGTTTCGCCCTCGCAGGTGACGACGATGTCGTCGAGCAGGAAGCGCGTCTTGTTGGCGCCGGCCTGCGCCGGATTCGAGGAGAAGGCGATGCGCGACGCCGGGGTGAGTCCTTCGAGCGTCACGGTGTAGGTTTCGAACCTGCCCACGGCGGACGAGATGTCGACCGTTTTCGACACGAAGGCGGTGCCTTTCTTGCTCACGACGTTGTTCGAGCCGAATTCCGCCCCTTCGACGGCTTCGACGACGATGTCGCTGCCGTAGACGTTTTCGCCTTCGGCATAGGCGCTGGCCGAGAAGCTGACCTTGACGGTCGTGTTCGCGGGCAGGGCCGTCAGCTGGGGCGTGTAGAGGATGCCGATGCCGCCGCTTCCGCCGCCGCACTTGATGTAGCCCGGACGGGTGGAGGTGTTGCCCGACGAACCCCAGCCCTTCATGCCGAGCGCTTCGACGTATTCGGCCGACGTGCCGCCCGTGTGGATGTGGAACTCGGTCGCCCAGTTGCAGAGGGGACGGTCGCCGTCCGCCTGCGGATTCACGCCCTCGGCCTTCTCCCACGTCTTGCGGAAGTCGGTGCCCGAAACGGCGTTGTAACCGGCCGCCGAATTCACGATGTCGCCGCCGTGGATGAAGGCGGAGAAATCCTGCGCCAGCACGATGTCACCGGCCTTCGCGGGGGTGTTCGCAGCGGCTTTCGGGCCGGCTTGGGCCGTGGTTCCGGCCACGACGGGAGTCTGGATATCGGCAAAACTCAGGTTGGTGATCCGGGCGTAATAGGTCGTTTCGGGATCGAGCCCTGAGAAGGTGTAGCGCACGACGGGGTAGCCGGCCAGCGCGGTGAAGATGCCTTTGCCCGACGAGAGTTTGCCGTCGGCGAGCCAGCTGACGTAGAGATCGGTGCAGGCTTCGTCGCGGAAAAGCTCGACATTGTAGCTGCGCGCAGCATCGGTCGCCTTGTCGTCGGTGTAGGACCACTCGAAGGTCAGCGTCGAACCGCTCGCCGCATGGAGTTTCAGCTGCGGATCGAGGTCGAGGATGCCCACCGAAGCCATCAGCATGGCCGGTTTGTCGTGCTCGGTGACGTACACCCAGTCCGAAGTGGCGGAGTAGGGGTAGTTGGCCCGCACGCGGCCGTAATAGATCCGGTCGGTCGGCAGGTCGGTGAATTCATGGTAGTCGATGTCGGCGGTAGTCATGCAGAGCGCTTCGCTGACGGGGTTCATGTCGCCGTCCACGAGCTGCACGGTGTACGATGTCGCGCCGCGGACGAAGTCCCAGCAGATCGTGAGCGACTTGTTGCCGTATTCGAGCAGTTTCACGTTTTTCGGGGTCTTCGACTTGTAGGCGTCCGAAATCTCCACGCCGTCGTCCTTGCAGGCCGTGAGCGAAACCGCGGCCGAGAACGAGAACAGGGCGAACAGAATGTATATGATGCTTTTTTTCATGGTTGTTGTCCGGTTTTAATATACGAGCTTGATGTCGTCCACATACCAGCGGCCCGCCTTCACCGTCGATCCGGAGAACCAGCTGTCGGCCGTGGAGATGAAGAGTGACGGATTGGCCAGCGATCCGGGGTTGGGGATGACGGCCGACACTTCGACCCACGTGTAGGCCGGGATGTCGAGCGAAACGTAGCTCTTGGTCGAAGCGACGATCTTGCTGAGCGTGCCTTTCGAAATCCAGAAGCCGTCGTTCTTCTCGCAGATGCCGACCATGCCCTGATCGGGTGCGGCGGCCCAGATGCCGACCTTGAAAGTCAGCAGCATGTCATAGCCCGCGGGAATGTTCAGCACCGGGGAGATGATGTTGCCGGGCTGTCCGTCGGCGTTGTCGCTCGCCGCTCCGAACTGCATGTAGCCGGGGCACATGTAGTTGAGGTAACCCGTCCAGCCCTCCATGCCGATGGCGCGGTAGAACGAGGGATTGCCGTTGCGTACGGTCGAGGTGATGCCGCCGATGCTGGCGTTGGTGCCCGCCGTGACGCTCACCGTCTCGTTGTCGAGGCTGAGGTTGGCGACGGTCTTGTCCGCCGAGGTCACGCCGGCTTTCTGGCCGATGCAGTCGCCGCCCCACGGGAATTTGTTGAAGTTCTGGACCAGCAGCGGCGTCTCTTCGCCCGCTTGGTCGAATCCGGCGCGGACGATGGTCGAAATCTCGCCGAAGTCCGTTTCGACGCCCGCGGCGTCGGTGACTTTCAGCGCGAAGGTCACGATGCCCTGTTTGGTCGCGGTGCCCGTGAGGGGTATCTCGATGAAGCCGTTGCCCGGCGAGGAGATCGAATAGCTGCCTGCGGCCGCCGTCAGCCCGTTGCCGCCCGTCTGGGTCACCGAAACGGTGTATTTCTCCGTGCCGACGGCCTTGATGTAGGGGATGCGGAGGCTGGCTTCGGATTCGGCGTTCAGTTTCAGCAGGCCCGACACGCCGAACCGCTGTCCGTTGTCGAAGGGCTTCCATTCGAAGATGCCGTTCTCCTGTTTGATGGCGATGGCGACGTTCTCCTCGCCGCAGCCGTGCAGGTAGATGGTCGCCGTGCGTTCGTCCGAGACGTTCTGGTCGCAGGTGACCGTGATTTTCTGATAGGTGTCGGGGCTGCCTTTTCCCGACAACCGGTCCACGTGCACCCAGCTGTAGGCGCCGGTCCACTCCCGGCTGTCGGGCACATCGCTGATATACCAGTCGCCCGTGGCGCGAATCGTAAACGTATTGCTCGACTCGACGTACGAGAAACTCATCTCGCGCAGGTTGCGTTTGAGGAACCCGCTGTCGTCGTCGCTGCATGCAGTCAGACCGCCGATCCCCGCCAGCGCGAGAATTATCGTCAGTTTGTGAAAAAATTTCATAATGATTGATCGTTAGTTTTGTTTTAAACCGATAAAAAAAATCAGAAACCGACTCCGGGTCCTGCCGGACGTCAATTTCCTACGCGGTTTCTAACGATATCGAATGACTTGCACGACAAATATAGCGAATTTTCCGGACTTCCAAATAAAAACGGCAAAAATTTCACGACCTTCCCGCGCGAAAGTAAAATATTGATAAACATAGGTGTGAATATTTAAATTACAAAACGATAAAAAAAGGGTTTTCGTTTGGGTAGTTTCCTGCGGTCGCTTGTATCTAATGCAAACCGGACCCGAAAAGTCCGGCCGCCAACCGAACCGACAGCAACTGAAACACGCAATATTAACTGAAAACAACCTAAAAAACGACCCAAGCGATGCCTACCTAATCAATCACAATCGGCACTACACGGTTTTTATCGGACGACGGATGACTTGCAAGGTTCCGCAGACCGTATGAAAACGAACACGCTCAGGCCCGTCCCGCAGACGGCGCCGGGATTTCATTTTGCACCGGCCGCAGGAAGTAACCATAATTAACCGAATTGAAACTATGAAGAATTTATTCCATAAAGGACTCTGTCTGGTCATGGCGCTCTGCTGCATAGCATTTAAGGGCTATGCGGGAGGAGGAACGCTTCCCGACGCCCAAGGGCACGACCTGAAGCTGTCCTATTCCCGAACGACGCTCAAAACCGTTGCCGACGCGATCACGCAGCAGGTGGGCATCGTATTCTCCTATGAAATCGCACTGGCCGATTATCCGATGGAGAACCTCTACGTTACGGAACAGGGGGCCGCGCTCGACGCCATCCTCAAAACGGTATTCACGCCCCGCGGCATCGATTACCGCGTGGTGGACAAGGTCGTGGTGCTGACGCGCAGCGCGCATCCCGCACAAACCGTCAGGGCCGCTCCGGCCAAGGCGCAGGTGACGGGCGTGGTGCGGGACGCCGCAGGCAACCCGATGATCGGCGTGACGGTCACGATCAAAGGCACGCTGGTCGGCGTCTCCACGGGCGTGGACGGCAGCTACACCATTCCGGCGGACAAGGATGCGATGCTGCTCTTCTCGTACATCGGCTACCGCAATCAGGAAGAGCCGGTGGGGCAGCGCACCCAGATCGACGTCACGATGCAGGAGGACCAGCTGATGATGGACGAAGTGGTCGTCGTGGGTTACGGTACGCTCAAGAAGCGCAACATCGTGGGCGCCGTCGAGAATCTGGCGGGCGACGCGGTGGAGAACCGTCCGAACGCCGACATCACCCGTTCGCTTCAGGGCCAGATTCCGGGTCTGAACATCGTGCAGACCGACGGTAAGGCCGCCCACGGAGGTCAGGTGACCATTCGCGGCGTGAACAACAGCTTCAAGGCCCGCGTCAACGACGGGCAGAAGGAGAACAAACTCGGACAGGGCGGCAGCGCGCTGGTGCTCATCGACGGCGCCGAGGGCGACATGAGCTCGGTGAACCCCGACGACATCGCCTCGATCTCGGTGCTCAAGGACGCTTCGTCGGCAGCCGTTTACGGCGCCCGCGGCGCATTCGGCGTAATCCTTATCACGACCAAGAATCCCGAAAAAGGCAAGGTGCGCGTGAATTACAACGGTTCGGTGTCGCTGCACCGCCGCACGGTGATCTGGGAGGACAACGTGGTGACCGACCCCGTGCAGTGGGTCGAGGCGTTCCGCGAATCGTATCTCAACTCGTCGCCGACGGCCACCGTCCCGTCGCTGTTCAACAACTACATGCCTTATTCGAACGCATGGTTCGAAGAGCTGAAACGCCGCCGCGCCGATCCGACGATGGACAACTACAGCATCGACGCCAACGGCAACTACAGCTATTACGGCGAGACGAACTGGCTCAAGGAGATTTACAAGTCGGTGAACTACTCGACCACGCACGCCGTCAGCATTCAGGGCGGCCGCGAGGGCGTGAGCTACTACGTTTCGGGACGCTATTACAATCAGGACGGCATCTACAAGGTGGGCGAGGAGACCTACAAGAAGTACAACCTGCGCGCCAAAGGCTCGATCCGCATCCGCCCGTGGCTGACGCTCGACAACAACACCAGTCTGATGAGCAGCAAGTACCATCAGCCGATGATGCACTACGGCCAGCAGATGATCTCGCGTCAGATCGACATGTTCGCCTTTCCGTTCGCGCTGCTGAAGAACCCCGACGGCACATGGACGCAGACCGCCGCCAAGAGCGGATACGCGGCCTTCGCCGAGGGTACTTCGTGGCAGGAGGACAACCGGCTTGAGGTGGCCAACACCACGACGTTCAACTTCGAATTCGTCCCTGAGGTGTTCAAAGTCTCGGCCGACGTGACCTACAAGGGCGCACGCTGGACGCGCGACCGCATGGAGAACCTCTACACCTACTATACGGGCGTGAACGTTTCGGGACAGGACAACAGCTACTCGTCGCTCGAAAACTGGAACTACATCTCGAACTACATCTCGACCAACATCGTCGGCACCCTCACCCCCAAACTGGGACGGGACCACGACCTGAACGTCGTGGCCGGATGGAACCTCGAAGATTACGACTACCGCGCGCAGAAGACCTACCGGCAGGGCAACCTCTATCCCTCGAAGCCCAGCTTCACGCTGATGGACGGCGAGTATTACTCGACCACGTCGGGCGGTTACACGTGGGGGCTGGTCGGCTTCTTCGGACGTATCAACTACGCCTACGCGGGCCGCTATCTGGTCGAGCTGAGCGCACGCTACGACGGTTCGTCGAAATTCCCGGCCAACTCGCAGTGGGGATTCTTCCCCTCGGCATCGGTGGGCTGGCGCCTCTCGGAGGAGCCGTGGCTCAAACCGCACGTGGAGGGATGGCTCGACAACTTCAAGATCCGCGCGAGCATCGGTTCGCTCGGCAACGCCAACATCGACCCCTATCAGTACCTCGAAACGATGACGGCCACCAACAGCGCCTCGATCGCCAAGTCGTCGGTCATCATCAACGGTCAGAACGTGCCTTACACGTCGGTTCCCGACCTGATTCCCGACGACATCACGTGGGAGAAGGTGACCACCTACAACATCGGTCTGGACCTCGACCTGTTCAACAACCGGCTCTCGTTCACGGGCGACTACTACCGCCGCAACACCACCGACCTCTACACCGTCGGTCCCAACCTCCCGCAGGTGCTGGGCAGCGCGGCGCCCTACGGCAACTACGCCAGCCTGAAGACCAAGGGCTGGGAGGTCAGCCTCGGCTGGCGCGATTCGTTCAAGCTGGGCGGCAAGCCCTTCAACTACAGCCTCCGGGCCATGCTCTGGGACAGCCGCAGCTGGATTACGGACTACTACAACGAGACCGGCGACCTGACCACCTACTACAAGGGCATGGAGATCGGCGAGATCTGGGGCTTCCGCACCGCGGGCATCTACGCCAGCAACGCCGAGGCGCTCAACGGCCCGGCCTACAACTTCTTCAAGAACGGCGAGATGTTCCGCGCCTACGCCGGCGACCTGCGGTTCGTCGACGTGGACGGCGACGGCATCATGACCAAAGGCAACCGCACGCTGTCGAACCACGGCGACATGGAGATCATCGGCAACCAGTCGCCCCGCTACCAGTACAGCATCAACATGTCGCTGAACTGGAACGGCATCGGCCTTTCGATGCTCTGGCAGGGCGTGGGCAAGCGCGACTGGTATCCGTGGACCGAATCGGGCTTCTTCTGGGGCAAGTGGAACCGCGCCTACAACTCGCTGATGAAGACGCAGACGGGCGACAGGGTAGTGAAGATCGACAAGAGCACCGACAACTGGCGCGTGACGAACATGGACAAGAATCCCTACTGGACGCGCATGGTGTCGCTCGCCGCCAACCGCAACGACGGTCCGCTGACGTGGGAGAACGACCACTACCTGCAGGACGCCTCGTACATCCGTCTGAAAAACATCACGGTCGATTACACCTTCCCCAAGCACATCTGCAAGAAACTGCGCATCGAAGGGCTGAAGATCTACGTGTCGGGCGAAAACCTCTTCACGCACTCGCCGATGTTCAAGTATACGGACATGTTCGACCCCGAAGTAATCACCAGCGGCGACTCCGACTTCGCAAGCACCCAGAAATCGGGACTCGGCGGCACGGGTAACGGCTACTCCTATCCGATGCTCAAGACCGTGACGCTGGGCGTAAACGTAACATTTTAACCGACTGCAACCATGAAAAAAATCCTATTATACACGCTGATGACCGTGGCGGCCGCAGGAATGACCGCCTGCGAGGACTTCCTGACGCGCGACACCTACGACCAGATCGGCAGCGACGAATTCTGGAAATCGGAGACCGATCTGGAGCTATACGCCAACGGATTCATCCAGAAGATGATCCCCGGCGACGGAACCATCACGCGCGGCGACATCGACGCCGACTACTGCGCCGTGGACATCGCCACCGACCTGCTGCGTCCCGACGGCAACGTCTCGCCCGACAATCAGGGCGGCTGGACCGAAAGCAGCTGGACCAACCTGCGCCGCGTAAACTACATGCTCGACAACATGCACCGCTGCCGGGGCCGCGTAAGCGACGAGGTCTACAACCATTACGAAGGCGTGGCCCGCTTCTGGCGCGCATGGTTCTACTACGACAAGGTGCGGACCTTCGGCGCCGTGCCTTGGTACGACTTCACGATCTCGGCCAGCGACAAGGAGGCTCTGACCAAACCCCGCGACAGCCGCGAATACGTCATGGACAAAGTGCTCGAAGACCTCACCTTCGCCAGCACCTACTGCCTTGCCGACGCCAAGTACACGAAAGGCTCGGCCCTGATCAACAAGTGGGTGGCGCTGGCCTTCAAGTCGCGCGTATGTCTCTACGAAGGCACCTTCCGCAAGTACCATTCGCGGAGCCGTCGTCCGACAAGCCGTGGCAGAACGACGTCTACAACGCCGACAACAAGTTCCTGCGCGAAGCCGCCGCGGCAGCCAAGGAGATCATGGACAAAGGTCCCTTCTCGCTCGTGACGGGCGACGTGAAGACCGCCTACCGCTCGCTGTTCACCAGCGCCGGGCTGCTGACGCAGGAGGTGATCTTCGGCCGCGAATACAGCAAGGAGCTTTCGGCCTTCCACGAAACCAGCTGGTATTACTATTCGCCGACCTACGGTACCAAGATCGCCATGACCAAGAAGTTCATGAACACCTACCTCACGACCAAGGGCACGCCCTTCACCGACATCGACGGCTATAAGACCGTCGACTTCATCCACGAATTCGACGGCCGCGACGCCCGCATGGCGCAGACGGTCATCAGCCCCTCGTACCAGATGAAGATCAGCGGCCGCACGGTGCCCTATTCGCCCAACTGGAAGGTGACCCGCACGGGCTACCATCCGATCAAGTGGTCGATCGACGACGATGCCGACAACGTGCTTTCGAAAGCGGCCAGCTGGAACTCGCTGCCGATCATCCGTTACGCCGAGGTGCTGCTCAACTATGCCGAAGCCAAGGCCGAGCTGGGCGAAATGGACGCCGCCGTCTGGGATCAGACCATCGCGCCGCTGCGCAGCCGCGCCGGCGTGACGTCGGTCATCCCCGCCAAGGCCGATCCCTACATGGAGGCTTATTTCCTCAATACGGTGACCGACAAATGGATTCTCGAAGTGCGCCGCGAACGGGGCATCGAGCTTTGTCTCGAAATGGGTCTCCGCTGGGACGACGACATGCGCTGGCACATGGGCGACCTGCTGACGAGCGACAACAACCCGTGGACGGGCATCTACATCGGCAGCACGAGCTATACCTACGACTACACGGGTCTCAGCACCGACGACAACGGCGATCCCGTGCCCGACTTCTACATCCGTCCGGGCGAGGACACCGAACATTCGATCGCCATTTCGAATACGGGCGCCAACCAGACCTTCTCGCTCAACGGCGAGGGCAACATCGTCTGGGAATACCGGCGCGTGTGGAGCGAGAAGAAGTACCTGCGTCCGATTCCGCTGACGGCGATCACGCGCAACCCCAATCTCGAACAGAATGCGCTCTGGAAGTAAGAGGACAATAAAAACGACAAGATATGAAGACAAGAATCATGTTATTCTGCTGCATGGCGGCCGCGCTTCTGCTGGCGTGCAGCAACGACAAATCGGACGGCGAGGGCCGCGAACCCGGCGTCGAGACCGAGCTTAACGGCACGCAGCTCGGCGAGGGCACGACCCTCTACGGACTGGTGACCGACACGTCGGGCAACCCCGTGCAGGGCGTGGTGGTGTCGGACGGCTACAACTGCGTGGAGACCGACGCCAACGGCGTCTATCAGATGATCCGCTACAAGAAGGCGCGCTTCGTCTGGTACAGCACGCCGGCAGGGTACGAAATCAACACCTCGGCGGACAACTATCCGCTGTACTATGCCGAAATCGTCCACAAGAACATCGCCGACCGCCACGACTTCGTGCTCAAGCCGCTGGCCGCTCCCGAAACCGACTTCACGCTGCTCTGCATCGCCGACCCGCAGTGCGCCAGCACGGCCGACATCAGCCGTTACGTCAACGAGACCATTCCCGACATCGAGGCGACGGTCGAAACGTTCAAGGCCAAAGGGCGCGCCGTGTACGGCATCACGCTCGGCGACATCGTCTTCGACACACCCGACTTGTGGAGCAACATGAAGGAGGCGATGGCCAACCGCAACCTGACGATCTTCCAGACCATCGGCAACCACGACCACCTGAAGACCGAGACTTCGGACGATAAGGCCGCCGCCAACTTCGAATCGCAGTTCGGACCGCGCAACTACTCGTTCAACCGCGGCAACGCCCACATCGTCTCGATGGACAACGTCTTCTACGTCGGCGGCAGCACCCCGTCGAGCAACTACAAGGGCGGCATCACCGACCAGCAGCTCGAATGGCTCCGTCAGGACCTGTCGCACGTGGCGAAGGACAAGCTGGTGATCTTCTGCGCCCACATGCCCTTCCGCGGCGGCACGAGCGAAACGGACGAAAGCCACATGAATCACGCCGGGGTGCTCGACCTGCTCTCGGAGTTCGCCGAAGCGCACATCATGATCGGGCACACGCACTACCAGCAGAAGTACATCCACACCCGCAACGGCAAGAAGATCTTCGAACACATCCACGGAGCGGCCTGCGGCGCGTGGTGGACCTCGACCCTCTGCGCCGACGGCACGCCGAACGGATACGGCGTGTATGAGATTTCGGGCAGCACCGTTCCCAACCAGTATTACAAAGCGACCAACAAGGCCGCCGACCACCAGATCCGCGCCTACTCGGCCAAGCAGGTGTTCGGCACCTCCGGCAGCACGACGTTCGGCTTCGCCGCCAACGCCTCGGCCATGAACGACGCGAAGTGCATCGTGGCCAACGTCTGGAATTCGGACACGGGCGGCGACTGGAAAGTGTCGCTCTGGCAGAACGGCGCGAAGGTGGGGGATATGACCCGCATTTCGACCTGCGACTACTGGGCCTACGCCTACCACGTGCTCTACTTCAGCAAGAGCGTGGGCAGCACGTGGGGCAAGAAGCTCGACCACTTCTATTACGGCAGGCTGACCTCCGGGACGCCCGAAACGGCCGATTTCGAGATCGTCGTCGAGGACGGCATGGGCAACACCTACCGCACGTCGAAACTTCAGACCGACTTCATCGGATTCTGATTCCGGCCTGCAAAAAGCGATGCCGCGCTCCTTTCGGGGCGCGGCATTTCTTTCATGCGGAAATCCGTCAGCGGAGTCCCAGCTTGTCCATCATCCTGAGGGGATAGTTCGTGATGCCGTAGACATCGCTGCGGATGCCCTGATACCACTGCATCTGCTCGTCGGTGTCGATCTGCCACAGGCTCAGCCGCACCTTGTTTTCGGGAAAGCTCTTGGCCCGCTTGGTGTCCAGCCCGAAATCGGCGAGCTTCATGTTGGCCCACGGAATGTCTCTGGCGATGAAGTCGCCCGGTTCGTAGGCCGCCGCTCCGTACGACACGGACCACGCCGAGCGGACCGCGGGAATCACCTTGTCGCGTATGGCAAGACGGCCGACGATGAATCCCACGAAATTCTTGGCCCTCTTCTCGTGGACGATTTGCGCGGCGGCGATGCCGGTCCGGCTCGCTTCCGCATTGCCGCCCGCCTCGTCGCCGAGCGTCTTGACGTCGATCCACAACTGCGTGCAGCCGCCTTCGAGCACCACGTCGATGAACTCCTCCAGCAGCGGCAGTTTCTCGCCGTTGGCCAGCGTGCCCTTGGCACACAGCTCGGCATAGGTGGCGTCCTTGAAGCAGGTGTTGCCGAGGTAATAATCGTCGTGGTAGACGACCACTTTGCCGTCTTTGGTCAGGTGGATGTCGCACTCCGAGGCGAAGAGCTTCATCTCGACGGCCTTTTTCAGCCCGGCGACGGAGTTCTGCGGAAATCCGGTCTCGGCATAACAGCCGCGGTGCGCCACGACCTTGTTATCGACGGGTTCGGGTTCGGGATAGACCGCCGGTTCGCCCGTCTGCTCCCACCACCAGTCGGGCAGCGGTTCGTAATCGTCGTCGGAGCATGCCGCCAGCCATACGCAGGCCGCACAGCACACCATCAGCAGATATTTCAGCTTTTTCATCGTTCTTGTCGTTTTTGGACCGGGGAGCGCCCTTCGGCGGGCCGCACCCCGGTCGGTTGATTACTTCTTGACTTTGTAGTTTTTCACGCAGCGGATGCCCACAGCCGGGTTGCCGGCGTCGAGGTTGTCGTTGAACCAGTAGTTGCTCGTCGCCTTGACGTTGTTCAGACGCCACGTCTTCTTGGCCGAGGAGCCAATCAGCGGCACCCACGAATGGGCCGTGTCGCCGTACTGCCCGTAGCCGTTCTTGTTGAGCCGCCATCCGGTCGGATAGAGGTTGAAGTCGAAGGCGTCGGCGCCCGCGGCACGGGCGGGAGTGCTCGTCCAGCCCTCCTGCGTGCGGAGCCACGGAGCCACGTTGTTGGCGTTGGTGGCGACGAGTTTGGCGATGGTCAGCATCTCCTCCCGGACGGGATAGGTCCCATCGCCGCGCGAAGCTTCGAGCGCAGCATAGGCCAGGTCGTACCAGTCGCGGAAGTTGGCGATATGCCAGCCGTAGGGGCAGATGCCCTGAATCTGGGCCGAGAGCGCCGGATTTTCGGCGAAGAACCGCTCGTCGTCGGTCACGGCTTTCATCTCCGCGGACTTGAAGACGCGCGCCGTGATCTGCGTGCCGACGGCATCGACGAATGTCGAACCGACATTGTAGGCCGAAGGCCATTCGATCGAGGTGATGCCGCGGCCCAATCCGCCGGCGGGCGTGCCCAGCAGGATTTCATCGAGCGTATAGAGACGTCCGTGACGGTCCGTGACGGCCTGATCGCCCTTGACCGATCCGCCGCTCTCCTCTTCGTCGTAGGCGGGATTGCGCTCGATGTAGGGGTCTTGGGGATCGTAGCCGCCCGACGTCGCCGAGCCGGAATAGGCCGGCACCAGACGCGACCCCAGTTTCATCGCGCCGATCTCCGGACCGCCGTTCCAGTTCAGGTTGCGGGTCATCCATATCTTCACGCCGCCGTCCTTGGTCCGGAACGCCTTCGACGGGCAGGCGGCCGCCGCGTCGTCGGGCATGCAGTTGGCGATCGCTATGCGCGACAGGGTGTAGGTCATCGCATTGAGGTCGATGGTCAGCGTACGCATGCCGTCGATGTCGATCGCAGGCCCCGCGGGAACCGCATCCGCCGCCGAATTGAGCGTGACGATCCGCCCGTCGGCCGCAAGCGCGTAAGCGGGGTAGTAATCGGCGCGCAGCACGGTGTTGACGCGGATTTCGGGTGCATTTCCGGCAGTGAAATAGGCGTCGAAACGGTAGACGCCCGCCTCGGACTTGGTCATGCGCCGGGCGAGTTCGAACCGGTCGTAATCGAACAGCGACGCACCCCAGACATAGCAGTAGAGGTCTTTGGCCAGCTGCGTGACAGGAATCTTCGCCGTGGCGGCGCTCGTCTCCCCGCTGCCGACCGTGATATAGACGTTGGCCGTGCGCGGCTGCTCCTCGTCGTCCCACGGCGCGGCCGTGAAGCGGATCACGTTGCCGCCCAAGTCCTCCCACGAAATCCAGTCGGCGTCCTCGTCTCTGGAGACCGCATAGACGTCGCCCATGTTGGTCGTGAAGCTGACATCGACCGGGACGATCTCGTCGGCGTTGAACTCGATCTGCTTCGGGTCCACCGTGACTTCGGCGTCGGGGTAGACGCCCGTCTGCACGACCCGGAGCGTCTCCTGCGTGCCGTCGGCCGCCGTCAGGGTAACGGTTGCCGTGCGCTTGTAGGCCGTATTTTCGGTCGCGGTGATCCGGAATCCGCGGTGCGTGACGCCGTCGGCGTCGGTGACGCTGCACTCCGTCAGCGTGCACCACGTTTCGGTTTTGTCCGTCTCGGCGCTCCATGCCATCGACCTGCGTGCCTTGGGGTTGAGCGTGACGATGACGTTCTGTCCCTGATCCTCCTCGGCGTTCCGCCCGGCGTTGTCGAGGGTCACGACTTCGGGCGAGAAGGCGATGCGTGTGGCCTGCACGTTGTTGTCCATGTCGTCGGTGTCCGCCAGCGGATTGCAGGCGCATGCGAGGGCCGCGGCGACGAGCGCAATATAACAGTTGATTTTCATTGTCGTTCGTTTTTCGGGTTATGTATCAATACCAGCCCTCCGTCTGTTTGAGCTTGGAATTCTTGATGATGGACTCCTGCGTGATGGGCCACAGGAGAATGTTGGCGTTGCTTTCGCGCTTGTCGGCGACATCCTTGTTGTACTCCCAGACCGCGTCCAGACGGATCAGCGTCCACCACGTGCGCCCTTCGCCGACCAGCTCTTTGAGACTCTCCTCGACGATGGCCCGTTTTACGGCCGCCTCGCTCTGATCGGTGTAGTGGGCGGCGTTGCCGTAGGCGCGCTTGATGATTTCGCCCAGCGCCGTCAGCGCCCCGCCGTAGTCCTTCCGGTAGTATTTGATTTCGGCATCCATCAGGAAGGCCTCGGCATAGCGGTAGAGGATGAAGTCGGAGTCGAAAATGCGCGCGCCGCTTATCATCTGCCCGACGCCCTTTTCGGTCCACTCGATCGACTTGATCGTCGTGCCGTAATCGGCCCTGTTGTAGGTCAGCTTCGTGCGCGTATCGCCCTCGACCGAGGTCAGCAGCGCCTTGTAGCGGTCGGTGTACCACCACCACTGGTTGCCGCCGGTGATGGGCACAGGGTTGTTCTGGTAGGCCGCTTCAACGTAGTTGCTGTTCCAGCCGAGGTAATACCCCGGTCCGTTGACGGCTTCGCCGTTGGCCTGATGGACGGCGAAGATCACCTCCTTGTTGAGCTTGTTGGCCGAGGAGAAGACCTGAGCGTAGTCGCTTTCCAGACGCGACGCCGAGAGGTTCAGCGCCTCGATGGCCTTCTCGGCCATGGTGAGGTACGACGAACCGCCTCCGGCGACGCGGTACATCCACAGCGCATAGTCGGCCTTGAGCATCTGCACCGCGGCGGGCGTGGCTACGGCCTTGTCCGAATTGTCGGTCACGTACCGCTCGGCTTCGGTCAGGTCGCTTTCGATCCGGGCGAAAATCTCTGCTTTCGGCGCGCGGGGCAGGTAGAGGTCGCCGCCCGTGGATTCGTACCCCGTAAGGGCCAGCGGAGCGTCGCCCCAGATGCGTGCGATCCAGAAATAGCACCATGCGCGGGAGAAATAGGCGTTGCCCAGACTGAAATTGCGGACCGATTCCGAAATTCCCATCTCCGGCACGTGCTTGAGAATCAGGTTGGCCTGATTGACGGTCTTATACATGACGCTCCAGTCGGCATAGGCGTTGCTCGAAGACATGGTGCTGGTGCGCACCTGCGTCTGGTCCACGCCCGACAGCGTTTTGTTCGTGCCCGCGCCCCAGAGACCGTTGCGAAATTCACCCCAGCAGAGGTAGATGTCGTGTACGCTCTTGAGCGCGTCGCGCATGTAGAGGTAGATGCCGTAGGTCGCCGTCTCGGCGTCGCTTTCGTCGATCCACATGTTGCTGGCCGAGAGCTTGTTGTCCTGCATGATATCGAGGTCGCCGTGGCAGCCGCTCATCGTGCACGCCGCAGCCAGCAGGGCAGTCAGTATCTTTTTGCATTTCATGGTTTGGTAGTTTTAAGGGGTTAGAACGTGAATTTGGCGCTGAACAGGATCTTGCGCGCGGGCGGATAGGGGCTGAAACCCGTGGCATAGGTCGAAGCCGAATTGTAGAGTCCCCCGGTGGTCGCCGCTTCGGGCGATACGCCGTGCACGGCCGTCCAGTAGTAGAGCGTGTTGCCCGAAACGGTCAGGGTCACGTCTTTCATGCCCAGCCGGCTCGTCCAGCGCACGGGAAGCTTGTACGAAAGCGAGATGTCGCGGATGCAGAGGTAGTCGCCCTTCTCGACGAAGACGTCCGACATGCGCGAGAAGTTGCGGTTGCCCCAGTCGGGGTCGTTGGCCGTGAAACGGGCGTACTTGGTCTTGTCGCCCGGCTGCGACCAGCACTGCTTCACGTCGTTCACCAAGTTCCAGTTGCAGTTGCCCATCGTCGCCATGAAGTAGCGCATCTGCATCTCGTTCTGGATCGAGTGGCCCAGCGCATAGTCCATGTAGATATTCAGCGACCAGTTCCGGTACCGGAAAGTATTGCCGATGCCGCCGGTCGAGTGGGGCGTGGCGTAGCCGAGCAGGAACTGGTCCTCCTCGTTGATGATGTCCCGGCCGTCGCGCTGCGTCGAACCCGCGCGGTTGACCCATTCGTAGTCGCCGATATCCTTGCGTCCGGCGATCTGCCTGCGGTCCGAGCGGCGGTATCCGCGCGAGGAAGCGTCGTACATCGCCGCGTCGGCGTCGGCCTGCGTCTCGATGATGTGATCGACCTTGTAACCGTAGATGCGGCCCATGCGCTCGCCCTCGGCGATGCCCCCGAACTGGCTCCCGTCGCCGATGGTGATGCCGTCCATGCGGTTGCGCACGTTGCCGTTGTCGGGCAGCTTCAGCACCTTGTTCATGTTGAAGTTATAGGTGAAGTCGGTGGTCCACGTGAAGTCGCCGCGGCTGATGTTGACCGACGAAATCGCCAGATCGACGCCGTAGAAGCGGACCTTGCCCACGTTGGAGACCACCGAACCGTAACCGGTGGTGTTGGGCAGCGTCACGTCGAACAGCAGGTTGCGCGTCACTTTGTCGTAATAGTCGAAACTCACGCGCACCCGGTCGTCGGCCAGCCCCATGTCCAGACCGGCATTGACCTGCGTCGTGGATTCCCATGTCAGGTTGCTGTTCGGCATTTCGCCGGTCGTGGTGGTGGACATGCCGTTGTACTGGTACGCCGAGTTGTAACTGCCGTAGGTGTCGTAAAGCCCGATGCCGTTGTTGCCCGTCAGACCGTAGCTGGCCCTCAGTTTGAGCGAGCTGACCACCTTGTTCCGCGGCCAGAACGCCTCCTCGTCCACGATCCAGCCGGCCGAAGCCGCCGGGAAGTAACCCCAGCGGTTGCCCGCGGCGAATTTCGACGAGCCGTCGGCGCGCATGGTGAACGACAGCAGGTATTTCTCGCGGAAATTGTAGTTGACACGTCCGAAGTAGGAGATCAGCACCTCGTCGGTCCGCGTGCTGGTCGGGTAGTTGGTGATGTTGGAGGTCCCGACGTTCAGCGTCGGAATCTTGTCCGATGCCGCCCCCTGCACGCGCGCGTCGATGCTGTTGTTCTTGTCCTTCATGTAGTCGTAACCGGCCACCACGTCGATGTTGTGGTCTTCGGCGAAGGTTTTCTTCCAGTTCAGGTAGGTCTGGAAGTCCATGCGGTTGGTCTCCGTGAAGGCCTCTTTCGTGGGCCGGATGTTGGTGCCCGTCGTGGGGTTGTTCTTCACGAAGAAGTGGCTGCGCGAATGGCGGTTGTGGTTCGAGAACTGGGCCACGGCGCGCAGGCCGTCCACGATCGCCCATTCGAGGTTGATGTTCACGCTCGACCGCTTGGTCGTCTCGCCCGTATCGCTGTAATAATAGTTGTAGTAGGCGGCGGGCAGCGTGGTGTTGTTCGGACCCATGGCGGGCGTTCCGGCCAAATCCTCCCCGGCTTCGGCGTCGTACCAGTCGCGGTGGGTGGCGGGCACCGAAAGGCCGCGGATCACCGAATTGCGCTTGTTGAGCGCGCCTCCGTCGAGCATCTGCCGCTCGATCTGCGAATAATCGAAGGTCGTGGTCGCCGTCAGGCGTCTGGTCACCTTGAACGAGGTGTTGCCATGGAAGGTGAAGCGGGAGAATCCGGTGGCCATGCCGATGCCGCCGTCGTCCGTATAACCCGCCGACGCGGCATACCGGATGTTCTCGCCGCCGCCGTTCACGCCGATGTAGTAGTTCTGCCAGAAGGCGTCGTCGAACCACTGGCTCTGCTGGTCGTTGTCTTGGAAAACGATGATCTTGCCGGGGTTCACCGGGTCTTCGATCCATTTGTAGCCTTTCGGCAGCGACTCGCCCGGATTGAGGTAGCGCGTCGTCCAGCGCGAAGCGGCGCTGTTGCCGGCTCCCGCCGATTCGGCGCCGTCGAGGATGCTGAGCGGGTCCGCGCCGCCGCAGTAGCCTTCGGCGATCGCCGGGCGCAGCGTGAGCAGGTAATCCCGGCCGTTCATCAGATCGAACTTCGTGGCCGGACTCTCATAGGCCCACTGCCCCTCGAAAACGATCTGCGGTCCCTTGTGGGGCGCGCCCTTCTTGGTGGTGATGAGAATCACGCCGTTCGATGCGCGTGAACCGTAGATACCGGCCGACGCGGCGTCCTTGAGCACCTCGATCGACTCGATGTCGTTCGGGTTCAGGCCCGCCATTTCGCGTACGGCGCCGTCCACCAGCACGATCGGATCGTTGGAGTTGTTGATCGACGAACCGCCGCGGATCAGGAATTTCGGCGCCGAACCCGGCGTAGCGTCGGTCGTGGCGACCTGCAAGCCGGCGATACGGCCTTTCATGCCGTCCCCGACGAGATTCACGGGCATGCTTTCGAGGGTTTTGCCGTCCATTTTCGAGATCGCCGAAGTCACGGTCTTGCGCGTCTGCGTGCCGTATCCCACGACCACGACCTCCTCCAGCACCGACTGGTCCTCCTGCATCGTGACGTCGATCACCGAACGGCTGCCGACCGGCTCTTCGCGTTCCGTGTAACCGATGTACGAGAAGAGCAGGACCGCGCCGGGCTCCGCCTCGACCGAATAGGTGCCGTCGGCCCCGGTGGTCGTGCCGCGCGTGGAGTCCTTCACCAGCACCGTGGCGCCGACCAGCGGGCTTCCCGCCGCGTCGCAGACACGGCCCGTCACGCTGTTCTTCCGCTGCGGCTCCGCAGTGCGGTCGTATGTCAGCACGACCGTGCGGTCCACGATTTTGTAGCGGAATCCCCGTTTGGTGAATACGTTATTCAGAATCCGCTCCAGCGGGGCGTTGCTCTCGCGTACCGACACGTCGCCCATCGGCATGGACGCCAGCGCCGATTCGTAGGAGAAAAGCACGCCCGTCTGCTTGGTGAAAGCGTCCGTAAAAGTCTGTAGGGTAGCGGACTTGACCGTTAGGTCCACATCGTGGTTTTTCCGGAAAGGGGAGCCTCCGTCGTCTTCGGCATAGGCCCTCAGGCTCAAGCCGGTAAACAAAAGAAGCATCGCCACTCCCCAACGGAAGATGGAATTTTTCTTCATGATTTTAAGGTTTGCGAAAAAGGTTAATTTGGGTGAAAAGCCCCGTCCGCGGCGGCCGTCCGCGGACGGGACAGGGGATAGCTATTTACCGCGCACGACCTCGCAGCGCTGTCCGGTCATGAATTCGACGATGTCGATGACCTCTTCGAGCGAGTTGGTGCGCAGGTAGTTGATGTCGTATCGTTTCCGGTTGTCGGGATCGGCTATGCGTATCCGCACGCCGTAATTCGATTCGATGCGGGCGATGATTTCGCCGATCGTGGCGTTCTTCATCGCCACGAGGTTGTAACGCTCCGTCACGAAATGCTCGGCGTAGATCTCTTCCACCTCGATGTCGTCCTTCGCGGCGTCGAACACGGCCCGCTGGTTGGGATGGAGCCGCACGAGATTATAGCCTTCGGGGGTCTGCAGGCGCACCGAACCGCGTTCGAGCACCACTTCGGTCAGCGGATCGGCGGCATGCGCCCTGACGTTGAACGCCGTGCCCAGCACCCGCACCGACAGGTTTTCGGTCTTCACCACGAAGGGATGCGCTTCGTCGTGCGCCACGTCGAAGTAGGCTTCGCCGTCGATGCGCACGATACGCTCCTCCGACCCCGCGCCGACCGCATATTGCAGTTCGGTCCCGTCCTGCATCCACACCTGCGTGCCGTCTTCGAGGCGCAGGGCCGCAATTTCGCCGCTTTCATTCAGATAAGTACGGAACAGCTCGTCCCCCGGCGTACCGACGCCGGCGAACCACGCCGCGGTTACGGCGACGGCGACCACCGCCGCTGCGGCCGCTGCCGACGCCCAGCGGCGCCATGCGGGACGCCGCCGCTTCACCTCGCGGCGCATCGCTTCGTCGGCGTCGATCCGCGCGTTGAGCCGGCGCATCATAGCGTCGCAGCGCTCGCCGAGCTGTTTGGACGAAAGGGTTTTGTGGGCGCTCCAGATCGCGGCGATCTCGAAATAGAAGGTGCGGTGCTCCTCCCGTTCTTCGAGCCATGCGTAAAGCCGCCGCTCTTCGGCCTCGGTCGTTTCGTGATTCAGGTGCTTGTATAATACAGAATCGATGCTGTACAATACGGTGTCGTCGGTGTGTGCCAATGCGTATCTTTTTTAGGTGCTTGCATAATAACATACAGGCACCCCGGAGAAAATACCTACTCGGTACGGCAAATTTTTTCCTATCGCATGAACAGCAGGGCGAGCAGCAACAGCAGCTGCTCCTTGGAGAGCTTCCGGCGCAGTTGTTTGAGCGCCGCATACATATGATTCTCGACCGTACTCTGCGAGATGCCGAGCCGCTCGCTGATCTCGCGGTTCGAAAGGTCTTCGAGGTAGCTCAGTCTGAATACCTCGCGGCATTTGGGCGGCAGCGACTCGATCGCCGCGTCGAGACTCGCGCGCAGGTCGTCGGAATAGAGCTTACGGATGATCGGACTGTTGTCGGGCGCATAGTAGGCGCTGCCCATCGAGGCGATCCGCTCCTGATAGTAGGCGCGGTAATCGCCGGCGCGCCTGTTCTTGTCCAGATAGTTGAGCGCGCGGTTGTAGACCGAACGCAGCAGATATTTATACAGGGAGTTCGAATCGTCCAGCGCCGCGCGGTTCTGCCACACGTTGTAAAAGACGTCCTGCACCACGTCCTCGGCCCAGTCGTCCTTCATGAAAAGGCGGGCGTAGGAGACCAGCATGGCATAGTACCGGCCGCAAAGTTCGTCGAAAGCCTTGCGGTCGCCGTTGCGGATCCGTGTCGTAAGCAGAATTTTCTCCATCGGACAATCTGATTCGCCACAAAAGTAAACATTCTGAATTTATGAAACAATCCCCCGTGTTATTTTTAATTTTTTTGTAATTCCGTTAGGTGGTTTCGCCCGATCGGTTGTATTTAATATGTCACAACCGAACTACACGACCGATGGGAAAAAACCTCTTTCCGGCGCCGGACGCCGCAGCGCAGTCCCCGGCAGCCATGCTCCGGCAGTACGGCGGCACCTGCCGCCGCGTCTTCCCATCCCCGGCGCAGACACATCATGCGATTCTGGTAATCATCAATCATAGATAGAATGAAAAAAGCTATTCAATTCGGAGCGGGCAACATCGGACGCGGATTCATCGGCGCCGTGCTGGAAAAGGCGGGCTACCATGTGGTGTTCGCCGATGTGAACGAACAGATCGTGGACCGGATCAACCGGGACAAGGGCTACACGGTGCAGATCATGGACACCGTATGCGAGGAGGTGCGCATCACCGACATTTCGGCCGTGGATTCGCGGAGTCCCGAACTCGCGCAGCAAATCGCCGAAGCGGAGATCGTCACCACGGCCGTCGGCCTTACGATCCTGCCCCGCATCGCAGGAGCCATCGCCGCGGGCATCGAGGCCCGCAGGGAGCAGGGCGTCGAGCAGCCGCTCAACGTCATCGCCTGCGAAAACGGCGTCCGCGCCACTTCGCAGCTCAAAGCCGCGGTGCTGACGCACCTCGACGCCGCCGGACAGGCCTACTGCGAGCAGTACGTCGGCTTCCCCGACTGTTCGGTGGACCGCATCGTGCCGCCCGTCAAGAGCGAAAACCCGATCGACGTGGTCGTCGAACGCTTCTTCGAATGGAACGTCGAGCGCGCCGCATTCAAGGGAGCCGTACCCGAAATCCCCGGCATGAATCCGGCCGACAACCTGATCGCCTACATCGAGCGCAAGCTCTTCACGCTCAACACGGGCCACGCCATTACGGCCTATCTGGGCCGCATGAAGGGCTACATGACCATCTGCCAGAGCATTTCCGACGAGCAGATCCACGCCGTCGTCAAAGCCGCCATGCGCGAGAGCGGGCGGGGGCTGGTGGCGCGTTACGGCTTCGACCGCGACGCCCACTTCGCCTATATCGACAAGATCATCGGCCGCTTTACGAACCCCTACCTCTGCGACGACGTGACCCGCGTGGGCCGCGAACCGCTCCGCAAGCTTTCGGCGGGCGACCGGCTCGTAAAACCGGTCCTCACGGCCCGTCAGTACGGCATCGGCACGCCCAACCTGCTGCTGGGCATCGGTGCGGCCCTGCACTACGACAATCCGGAGGACCCGCAGAGCGTGGAGATGATCGCCATGACCGCACGGCTCGGCGCGGCGGCGGCCGTAGCCGAAATCGCGGAACTGCCCGCCGGCGATCCGCTGCCCGCGCTCGCCGCGCAGGCGTACGCCGAAGTAGAACGAATCATCCGCTAATCCCCGCCTGCGACATGAAAAACACGAAACTGCTACTGCTGGCCGCATGCTGCGCCGCAATCATGCCCGCCTGCGCCCAAGCCCCCCGGCTGCACACCGTGAAGATCGATTCGATCGAGGAGCTGCAGGCCTATTTCACCTACGATCCCGCGCGCGACGTGATCGTCAGCGGCCACCGCGGCGGCATGATGCCCGGCTATCCCGAAAACTGCATCGAGTCGTGCGAAAAGACGCTGTCGCTGATGCCTACCTTCTTCGAAATCGACTTCAGCTTCACCAAGGACAGCGTCATGGTGCTCATGCACGACCTGACGATCGACCGCACGACCACGGGCAAGGGCCTCGTCGCCGACTACACCTACGACGAACTGCGCCGCCTGAACCTCGTGGACCGCGACGGCAAAGTCACGCCCTATAGGATTCCGCGCCTGAAGGATGTGCTGGAGTGGGGCAAGGACAAGGTGGTCTTCAACTTCGACAACAAGTACATCAACACCAAAGGCGTGAGCGACGAGGTGCGCCGCGCGAGTCTCGACTACTATATCAGGCAGCTCCGGCCCGGCGGCGAGTGGTCCATGTACCACAACATCATGCTGAGCGTCCGCTCGATCGAAGAGGCGCTCTACTACTGGAACCACGGTATCCGCAACGTCATGTTCTGCGTCGAAATCAGTTCGATGGAGCACTTCCGGGCGTACGAAGCTTCGCCCATTCCGTGGAAATACATCATGGCCTATATCCGTCTGGCGGTCAATCCCGAACTCCAACAGGTCTACGATCTGCTGCACGCCGAGGGCGTGATGACGATGACCTCGATCACCGGATCGTCCGACAAGGTGAAGAATCCCCACGACCGCCGCGTGGCCTACATGCGCGAACTGCTGGCCGAACCCGACATCATCGAGACCGACTATCCCTCCGAATTCATCGGCCTGCCGTGGTCGCGCGATGCGATCCACGCCCTGCAGGACGCCGCCATCCGCGGCAACAGAAGCTCCACCGACCTGAAGTAAAACCCGAACCAACCTGAATAAATGTCTGTAAAACAACTCAATCCGGCATATGCCGGCATGACCGACCAACAGGTCAAACGTTTCAAATACTGGGAATTCCGCACCATGGCGATGTGCATCTTCGGTTACGCGCTCTTCTATTTCGTGCGCAAGAACCTGAGTATCGCCATGCCGTATCTCAACGAGGAGATGGGCATTTCGAAATCCGACCTCGGCCTCTTCCTCACGCTCCACGGACTGATCTACGGACTCTCGAAGTTCGTCAACGGCATCTGGGGCGACCGCAGCAACGCACGCTACTTTCTGGTCACGGGACTCGTTTTCTGCGGCATCTGCAACCTGCTCTTCGGATTCAGCTCCTCGGTGCTGGCGCTGGGCATCTTCTGGATTCTCAACGGCTGGTTCCAAGGCATGGGCGTCCCGCCCTGCACGCGGCTGATGACCCACTGGATCGTGCCGCAGCGGCTGGCGACCAAAATGTCCGTGTGGAATACCTCCCACTCGATCGGTGCGGGACTGGCCATCGTGTTCTGCGGTTACGCGGTCGGGTTGAATTGGGATGCGTGGTTCGACGCTTCGTCACTGCTCTCCCAGCATTGGCGCTGGTGCTTTCTGCTGCCGGCGACGGTCGCTCTGCTCGGAGCCGCAATTGTCTGGGCGCTCGTGCGTGACACGCCTTCATCGGTCGGGCTTCCCGAACTGAAAACCGGAAAAACCACTGGGCAGCAACCGCAAACCCGGGCCGAAGAAAATGCCGAGTATAAGGCATTCCTGCGTCGTAAGGTTTTTCTGAATCCTACGATTTGGATCATTGCCGTGGGCAACTTCTTCGTTTATGTTGTGCGTTTCGCCGTATTGGACTGGGGACCTACGATGCTCAAGGAACATCTGCATATGGATATCAGCCTTGCCGGCTGGAGCGTTGCGGCCTTCGAGATCGCCGGCATCGCCGGCATGCTCGCCGCCGGGTGGGCCACGGATCGGCTGTTCGGCGGGCGGGCTCCCCGAACCTGTGTCGTCTGCATGTCGATGGCGGCCCTTTGCCTGGCCGGATTCTATGCCCTCGACCGGGAAACGCCGCTCGCCGTAGCAGTCGCGATCCTCATGGCGGCCGGATTCTTCATCTACGGTCCTCAGGCGCTCGTGGGCATCGCTGCGGCCAATATCGCGACCAAACGGGCCGCAGCCACGGCGGGCGGATTCTGCGGGCTGTTCGGCTACGGAAGCACGGTCGTTTCGGGTTGGGGCCTCGGGCTGCTCGTACAGCGGACCGGTTGGAATGCGGCGCTTTCGGCGTTGATCGGTGCTGCCGTGATCGGTACGGCGATCTTCGCCTTGGCCTGGAGGGCTCGTCCCAACGGTTACGACGATTGACGAGGCTCCGGAGCGTGCTGTGTTCTTGTTTGCGATATACACAAGAGGCTGTCTAACCATAAAGTTAGGCCGCCTCTTGCTTTTTGGAGCGGAAAACGAGACTCGAACTCGCGACCCCAACCTTGGCAAGGTTGCGCTCTCAAGCCCCCAAAACGCTACGCGTTTAGGGGTAACCAACTGAGCTATTTCCTTTTACGACGATTTTTTCGAATGTGTTTCACCTC
>ERZ1106973.775-NODE-775-length-35757-cov-17.269985_pt1 | contig 35757 bp, 35 predicted proteins | sample MGYA00403686_ERZ1106973 | MGnify/ENA primary metagenome ERZ1106973 (study PRJEB35170, sample SAMEA104062408) | human gut metagenome | biome: human gut; feature: human-associated habitat; material: faeces | place: Denmark | collected 2012-11-06 ...
GCGGCATCACGGTCAGCGGCGGCGAGCCGCTGCGCCAGATGGAGTTCCTGACGGCATTCTTCGAGCTGGCCCGCTCCAAAGGCGTGCACACGGCTCTGGATACCGCCGGGCAGCCCTTCCGGCCCGATGACCCGGATTATCTGGCCGGTTTCGACCGGCTGATGAAGTCCACCAGTCTGGTCATTCTCGACCTGAAGGAGATCGACCCGGAACGCCACCGGCAGCTCACCGGCAAAGACAATGCCAACATCCTTGCGATGGCGCGGCACATCTCGGACCTCGGCATCCCGCTGTGGATCCGGCATGTGCTGGTACCCGGCCTGACCGACGACGAGGAGGGCCTGCGCAGGACCGCAGACTTTATCCGCAGCCTGAAAACGGTGCAGCGGGTGGAGGTGCTGCCCTACCACACGCTGGGCCTGTTCAAGTGGCAGAAGCTGGGCATCCCTTATCCGCTGCCGGATGCCGTGCCGCCCACCGCGGAGCAGGTGAAGCGTGCAGAAGAGCTGCTGGAAGTGAGCCGGTATCCCGGCTAAGCTCCTGATTTGAAAAACGACCGTTTCCGGTGTGCAGAATGCGCCGGGAGCGGTCGTTTTTTCTTGACTTCCCTTCTGTACACCGTTATAATGAAAAAAGTAAAAAAGGAGAAACAGCCATGCAGATTTTCAATACGCTGACCCGCCAGAAAGAAGAATTCGTGCCGCAGGTGCCCGGTGAATACCGCATCTATGTCTGCGGCCCTACCGTTTATAACTATATCCACATCGGCAACGCCCGTCCGCTGATCGTGTTCGATACCCTGCGCCGCTACCTTGAGTACCGCGGCAACAAGGTGTTCTATGTTTCCAACATCACCGATATCGACGATAAGCTCATTAAGAAGGGACAGGAAGAGGGCACCTCCATGAAGGAGGTCGCTCAGCGCTTTGAGGCCGAGTACCTCAAGGATGCCGCCGGCCTCAACTGCAAAAAGCCCACCGTCCAGCCCCGGGCTACCGAGCACATCCAGCAAATCCTGGATATCGTGAAGGATCTGATCGACTCCGGCCACGCTTATGTTGCCAAGAACGGCGATGTGTACTTCCGGGTGAAGAGCGATCCCGAGTACGGCAAGCTGAGCCACCTGAAGCTGGACGATCTGGAGAGCGGCAACCGTGAGCTGCGCAGCCAGATGGACGACGACCTGAAGGAGGACCCCGCAGACTTTGCCGTGTGGAAGGCCGCAAAGCCCGGTGAACCTGCATGGGAGAGCCCCTACGGCATGGGCCGTCCGGGCTGGCATATCGAGTGCAGTGCCATGAGCCGCACCCATCTGGGCAAGACCATTGATCTGCACTGCGGCGGTCAGGACCTGATCTTCCCCCACCACGAGAATGAGATCGCACAGAGCGAGTGCGCCAACGGCTGCACCTTTGCCCGCTACTGGATGCACAATGGCTTCATCAACGTGGACAATCAGAAGATGTCCAAGAGCCTGCACAACTTCTTTACCGTGCGCGATGTGGCGGACATTTACGGCTATGAGCCCATCCGCTACTTCATGCTGACCGCAGGCTACCGGATGCCGCTGAACTACACCGTGGATCTCATCGAGAGCTGCAAGAACAGTCTCGAGCGCCTGTACACCTGCCGCGAAAATCTGGACTTTGCCCTGACCAAGGATGCCTTTGGCACCGACGAGACTCTGAAGGAAAAGGCTGCCGAGGCCCGCACCAAGTTCTGCACTGCCATGGACGATGACCTGAACACCCCGGATGCACTGGCTGCCGTGTTCGATCTGGTCAAGGAGATCAACACGCTGTCGGCTGTTTCCTCCAAGGATGCCCTGCAGACCGCCGCCGCTGCGTTCGACGAGATCACCGGCGTACTGGGCCTGCTGTACAACCGCAAGAAGGACGAGGTGCCCGCCGAGGTGACTGAGCTGGTAGAGAAGCGTTCCGCCGCCAAGAAGGCCAAGGACTGGGCCACTGCCGATGCCATCCGTGCACAGCTGACCGAACTGGGCTGGGCGGTCAAGGACACTGCACAGGGCCCGCAGCTGAGCAAGCTCTAAATTAAAGTAAAGCTATTCGCGGCATGTTGCGGATGGCTTTACTTTTTTGCGCGTATTTGCCATAATAAGGAAGAAGATCAGCTTTGTGGAGGGAACAGCAATGAAGGTCATGGTTTTTGACGTAGGAGGCACCGAGATCAAATATTCGGTCATGGACGAGCAGATGAACCGTTTCGATACCGGTTCCGTGCCCACGCCGCAGGATACGCAGGAGCATTTTCTCGACACAATATACGCTCTGTATGCACCGCATAAGGATGAGGTGGACGGTATCGCCATGGCGCTGCCCGGCTTTGTGGATGCCAACACCGGCTATGTCTCCAACGGCGGGGCACTTCTGTACAACACCGGCACGCAGGTGGGGCAGCTGGTGCGCGAAAGATGCGGCTGCCGTGTCACGCTGGAAAACGACGGCAAGGCTGCAGCCATTGCAGAGCTGCGGGCCGGTGCCTTGCAGGGCTGCTGCAATGCGGCAGTGTTTATCATCGGCACCGGCGTGGGCGGCGGCATCATTGCCAATGGCCAGCTGGTGCGCGGCGTGCACTTTACCGCCGGAGAGTACAGCTTTGTGAACACCAACGCCGACGAGTGGGAGAATACCGAAAAAACCATGGCCTGCCAGTGCAGCACCAAATACCTGCTCAAGTGGTACCGCGCCCGCAAGGGCCTGCCCGCCGATGCCCCCATGAACGGTAAACTCTTTTTTGATGCCGCCAATGCCGCCGAGCCGGAAGCGCTGGAAGTGCTGGAACGGTTCTGCAAGATGGTGGCCGTGCAGATCTACAACCTGACCGTATTGCTGGATGTGGAAAAGGTAGCCATCGGCGGCGGCATCAGCAAGCAGCCGCTGCTGCTGGACAGTCTGCGCCGGGTATATGCCGGGCTGTTTGCTTCCCGTGGGGAATCACCCTACATGATCGGTCTGCCCCGCTGCGAGATCGTGCCCTGCCATTTCAGCAGCGAAGCCAATCAGGTGGGAGCATTGTATACCTATCTGCAGACGGAAAGCAAAACCATTTAATAGCTTCCGCTTCGCTCCAGCCATATTCAGCGGAACAATTATTTTTAAAAAGCAAACTCCGGCAGACTGCGGTCTGCCGGAGTTTGCTTTTTCACAGGATAGGGCCGTATTGGAAAACGGCATCCTCCCTTAGATTTACTTATTGGTCAGCCGGTTGAAGTGCGGCTTTTCGTCTTCTTCCTTCTTCGGTTCCGGCTTTTCCGCCGGGGTCAGGCGCACCTCGGTCACGCGGCGCTTGGCCGTGCGGGTAACGACACCGTCGTACTCGCCCAGCGTGAACCGGTCGCCCACCTTGGGCAGATGGCAGGTTTTTTCCTGCACCAGACCGTTCACCGTATTGGAATCGATATCTTCATCCTCCGGCAGGCCCAGCCTCTCATACAGGTCGTCCACACCGGCACTGCCCAGCACGATCCAGCTGCCGTCCGACTGCCTGCGGAAGTCCTCGGTCGCTTCGTCGTGCTCGTCCCAGATCTCGCCTACCAGCTCTTCCAGAATGTCTTCCAGCGTGATGATGCCCTCGGTACCGCCGTACTCGTCCACCACCACCGCCATGTGATGGTGCTGCTCGCGCAGGGTGCGCAGCAGCTGGGAGATCTGGGTGGAGCCGGTGGTATAAAGGGTGGGCTTCACAAGGTCTTCCAGCGTGGTATCCTTGCGCAGACGGCCAAGGTAAAAGTCCTTTTCATGTACCACACCGATGATGTTGTCAATGGTGCCGTGGTAGACGGGCAGACGGGAATATCCCGATTCCGCAAAGGTATCGGCCACCTCATCCAGCGAGAGATCGTCCTCCACCGCGATCACATCCACGCGGGGCGTGAGGATTTCCTCCACCTCCACATCGTCGAACTCAATGGCGCTGCGGATGAGCTGGCTTTCCCGGTCGGTCAGCTCGCCGTCGTTCTCGGCCTCGCTGACCATGGTCATCAGCTCACCCTCAGTGATGGTATCCTCCTCGGTGCTGCGGATGAAATGCCCCAGCAGGCGCTTCCACTGGCTGAACAGCCAGGTCAGCGGGGTGAACAGGATCATGAGCAGGTTCAAAAAGGGCGAAACCGCCGTGGCAACCGTCTCCGGCATCTCCTTTGCAAGGCTCTTGGGGGTCACCTCGCCAAAGATCAGAACCACAATGGTCAGCACGAAGGTGGACACCGTCGCGCCCCGCTCCGGGTCCAACAGGCGGGTGAACAGCACTGTGCCAATGGATGCTGCGGCAATGTTGACGATATTGTTGCCGATGAGGATGGTGGAGAGCAGCTTGTCGTACTTTTCCGACATAGCCAGCACGCGGGCTGCTGCCAAATCGCCGTCCTCGGCGCGGCTTTTCAGGCGGATCTGGTTCAGGGAAGAAAATGCGGTCTCAGAGGCGGAGAAAAAGGCGGAAAATGCCACCAGAATGATCAGTGCCGCCAAAAGCGTAATACTGCCATCGTCCATAAAAAGGGAAATCACACTCAACTTTCTGTTTTTATTAAAGAACAGACTCCCTCAGTCTGCTTCGCAGCCAGCTCCCTCAAAGAGGGAGCCTTGCCGCGCGATGACGGAAGGAGTTCTTTCCGTATACAAAAATGTGCTCCCCATCGTTGCTGTTCCGCGATGAAAAGCACATCAATGTTATTTGTAATCATACCATATTCTGTACGGTGGTGCAAGCTTTCTTGCCGCAAAGTCCGTACAGAACAGGTAAAATTTACATTATCGCAGGGTCAAAGCGCCATTCTCGCAGTCTACCGTCAGGGTGTTGCCCTCGGTATAGCTGCCCTGAATGATGGCCTTGGCGATCAGGGTCTCCACGCGGCTCTGGATGAACCGCTTGATGGGACGTGCGCCATAGACGCTGTCGTAAGCAGAATCAATGATGAAGTCCTTGGCAGCGGTGGTGACCTCCAGCTTGAGGTGCTTGCCCTCGTCCATGCGCTTGCGCAGATCCTGCAGCTGCAGATCCACGATCTTGCGCATCTCGTCCTTGGTCAGGCTCTTGTAGTAGACGATCTCATCCAGACGGTTCAGAAATTCGGGGCGGAACTTGCTCTTCAGCAGCTGGTCGATCTGGTGCTTTGCTTCCTCGCTCAGCTCGTTGGAGCCGTTGGCACGGCGCTGCTCCAGATCGTTCAGGATGATGTCGCTGCCCAGATTGGAGGTGAGGATGATGACCGTGTTCTTGAAGTCCACGGTGCGGCCCTGACTGTCGGTGATGCGGCCATCGTCCAGCACCTGCAGCAGGATGTTGAACACATCGGGATGGGCTTTTTCCACCTCATCGAACAGCACCACGCTGTAGGGCTTGCGGCGCACAGCCTCGGTCAGCTGGCCGCCCTCTTCGTAACCGACGTATCCCGGAGGCGCGCCGATCAGACGGCTGACGCTGAACTTCTCCATATACTCGGTCATATCGATTCGCACCATGTTGCGCTCGTCGTCAAACAGGGCCTGTGCCAGTGCCTTGGCCAGCTCAGTCTTGCCAACGCCGGTGGGGCCGAGGAACAGGAAGCTGCCGATGGGGCGGTTGGGGTTGGCGATACCGGCGCGGCTGCGCAGGATGGCCTCGCTCACCTTGGTCACAGCCTCGTCCTGACCGATGACCCGCTGGTGCAGCACATCGTCCAGATGTAGCAGCTTCTCGCGCTCACCCTCCACCAGTTTCTCCACCGGGATGCCAGTCCAGCGGGCCACGATGCGGGCGATCTCCTCATCGGTCACGCGGTCACGCAGCAGGCTGTCCTCCTTCTTGGCGGCGGCGATCTTCTCTTCCTCTTCCAGCTGTTTCTGCAGTTGAGGCAGCTTGCCATATTTCAGCTCAGCGGCCTTGTTCAGGTCGTACTCGCGCTGAGCCTTTTCAATGTCGGCATTGGTCTGCTCGATCTGCTCACGCAGGGATTGCACCTTGCCGATGGCGTTCTTCTCGTTCTCCCACTTTGCCTTCATGCTGCGGAACTTGTCCTGCAGCTCGGCCAGCTCCTTTTCCAGATCCTTCAGGCGGCTCTGGCTCAGGGCATCGGTCTCCTTTTTCAGGCTCACCTGCTCGATCTGCAGCTGGGTGATGCGGTGGGCCAGATCGTCCATCTCGCTGGGCATGCTGTCCATCTCGGTTTTGATCATGGCGCAAGCTTCATCCACAAGGTCGATGGCCTTATCCGGCAGGAAACGATCCGTGATATAGCGGTCGGACAGGGTAGCAGCGGCGATCAGGGCGCTGTCGTTGATCTTCACGCCGTGGAACACCTCGTAGCGTTCCTTCAGGCCGCGCAGGATGGAGATCGTGTCCTCCACGGTGGGCTCATCCACCTGTACCGGCTGGAAGCGGCGCTCCAGAGCGGGGTCTTTCTCGATATACTGGCGGTACTCGTCCAGCGTGGTGGCACCGATGCAGTGCAGCTCGCCCCGGGCCAGCATGGGCTTGAGCAGGTTGCCTGCGTCCATGGCACCATCGGTCTTGCCGGCACCCACGATGGTGTGCAGCTCATCGATGAAGAGGATGATCTTGCCCTCGCTCTTCTTCACCTCGTTCAGCACGCTCTTCAGGCGCTCCTCGAACTCGCCGCGGTACTTTGCACCGGCCACCAGAGCGCCCATGTCCAGACTGAACACGATGCGGTCCTTCAGGTTTTCGGGCACATCGCCGCGCACGATACGCTGTGCAAGACCCTCTGCAATGGCGGTCTTGCCAACGCCGGGCTCACCGATCAGGCAGGGGTTGTTCTTGGTCTTACGGGACAGGATGCGGATCACGTTGCGGATCTCCTGATCACGGCCGATGACGGGGTCCAGCTTCTGCTTGCGGGCAAGGTCTACCAGATCCTGACCATACTTCTGCAGGGCGTTGTAGGTCTCCTCGGGATTGTCGTTGGTCACACGCTGGTTGCCGCGCACTGCTGTGAGCTGCTGCAGGAACTTATCTTTCGTGATGCTGAACGCACGGAACAACTCGGTGGTGTTCTGGGTCTGCTCGTCCAGCAGACCCAGGAACACATGTTCCACGCTGATATAGTCGTCCTTCATGGCCTTGGCTTCTCGGGCGGCGGCGCTGAGCACCTTATCGGTAGCCTGCGAGATATAGACCTTGTCGGGGTCACGGCCGGAGCCGGAGACCCGAGGCAGAGCCGAAAGCTTTTCGGCCACGGCGGCAGCAAAGCTGCCGGGGTCAACATTCAGCTTCTGCAGCAGCTGCGGGATCAGGCCCTGCTCCTGCGAAGCGAGGGCGTGCAGCAGATGTTCGGGTTCCAGCTGGTTATGCTGATACTCCACAGCCAGCTGCTGCGCTGCCTGCAGAGCCTCCAGCGTTTTCTGTGTATATTGATTGGTATTCATAAAGTCAAGCCTCCATTCATACCGGAAGGTTTATTTTAGCGAACACGATAGTCATCTGCTAAAAGCCCGGTGCAGAGATGCTGCCGAACGGGAAGCAGCGGCTATTCTTCAGTTGTTTCACGGTTTCAAGCACCTCCTGCCGAACCGGTTTTGCTTGTTTTAGCACTCTATCTGTTCGACTGCTAAAACTATACTCCTGTTTTCCCACTTTGTCAATAGGGTTCATAAAAAGTTTGCAAATCATAATTTTTTCAACAAAAAAAGCACCACACAGCTTTTCAGCCGTGCAGTGCATCCTTGCAATTTGTCGAATGATATGATACTCTATACTTGCTGCTTCTGTAGGCAGCAAGGCACTGCATACAACGGCAGGCGGTTCAGCCCTCGCTTCCGAAAGGAGGTGAGAGTCATGCCTATTACTTTTACGTTCCATCTGCTTGGGCTTACGTTCACGCTGCGGATCACAAAAGGTAAAAGATGAACCGCCACCCTGGCCGGTGACGGTTCGTTTTAGAACTATAACCCAAAAGGGCTGACCGCTTGTCGCAGTGCCTTTTCTATTTGTAGTATAGTTACTTTTTATAAATTTGTCAAGGCTTTACGTTCAGCCCTGCTTTTTCCAGCGGCGCATCACGCCCATGCCCAGCGCATAGGGGCCGGTGTGCACGGCAATGGTGCAGCCGATCTGCAACAGGCCCACTTCGCACTGTGCGCCGGGGTACTTTGCACGCAGGGCCGCGCGGGTCTGCATCCACAGGCGCTTGCCTTCCTCTTCGTCGTAGCCGTAGCCTACGGTGATGCGGTAGTCGTCCGGGGTGCCGCCGTGGGCATCCAGATAGTTCCTCAGCTGTTCCAGCGCTTTTTCAAAGCTCTTCTGTCGGCCGCGTGCCACGCCGCCGGAGAAGATCTCGCCATCCTTGAACAGGATCATCGGCTTGATGCCCAGCATGTTGGCTGCACGGCCCGTCACCTTGCCAATGCGGCCGCCCTTAATGAGATAGTCCAGATTGCCTACCGTGAAGAAGATCTGGTTGGTAGCTTTCTCTGCTTCCAGCCATGTCACGGTCTCGTCCAGCGTGCAGCCTGCGTCCCGCATGGCCACGGCGTTTTCCACCATGGTGGACTCGGTAACGGTAGCCGCCGCGCTGTCAATGACCTCAATGCGGGCATCGGGGAAATCTTCCAGCACCAGATCCCGGGCATTGCGGGCGCTGCCCACACAGCCGCTCATCTTGCTGGTGAACACCAGACACAGCACATCCCGGCCAGCAGCAGCATGGGCACGGAATGCCTGCTCAAAGTCCTCAATGGAAGCAAGGCTGGTTTTGGGGTAGGCCGAAGGGTTGTCCACCATGAACTGGTAGAAGTCCCTCACGGCGATTTCCTTGCCTTCTTTGCGGTAGTGCTCGCCGTCCAGCGAGACATAGAAGGGCACGACCTCGATTTGGAGCTGTTTGGCAGTGTCCAGCGTCAGGTCGCATGCGCTGTCGGTAATGATATCAAACATCTGTGACGCTTCCTTTTCTGAATCATTCAGGAGCTTTGCAGGGGATCACACGTGGTGGATATAAGCCTCACGCTCGGCACCCACAGAGATGTAGGTGATCTTGCAGCCGACAGCCTTTTCCAGATATTCCACGTAATCGCGTGCTTCCTTGGGCAGGTCTTCCCACTTGCGGGCTGCGGTGATATCGCAGTGCCAGCCGGGCAGGTACTCCACCACAGGCTGTGCGGTGTCCAGAGCTTCGCCCATGGGGAAGCGGGTGGTGGTGCTGCCATCGGTCAGCTTGTAGGCAGTGACCATGGGGATCTTTTCCATGTAGTCCAGCACGTCCAGCAGGGTCAGAGCAACTTCATCGCAGCCCTGGCAGAACACGCCGTAGCGGCTTGCCACCAGATCGATGGGGCCAACGCGGCGGGGACGGCCGGTGGCTGCACCGTACTCGTGGCCAGCCTCACGCAGGTCGTGCTTTTCCTCTTCGGTCATAGCCAGCTCGGCAGTGAAGGGGCCGTCACCCACGCAGGAGGAGTAAGCCTTCATCACGCCGATGGAGTTGTGCAGCTTGTGGCCCGGGATGCCTGCGCCGATGGGAGCGTAAGCACCGATGACGTTGGAAGAGGTGGTATAGGGGTAAATGCCGAAATCGATGTCGCGCAGAGCGCCCAGCTGAGCCTCGAACAGGACCTTCTTGCCTGCAGCGTCTGCATCGGCCAGATACTGGCCCACATCGCAGATGTAATCCTTGAAGATGGCGGCATACTTTTCGAGCCATGCCCACATCTCATCCACGCTGATGGGAGCTGCGTTGTAGCTGCCCTCCATGACCAGATTCTTGGAATCCACCATGGTGACGAGGCGCTTCTTCACAGCGTCGTCCAGATGCAGCAGGTCGCCCATGCGCAGGGTCTTCTTCATGTACTTGTCGCCGTAAGCGTAGGCAATGCCGCGCTTGGTGGAGCCGAACTGTGCGCCGGTCTTGGACAGACGTGCTTCTTCCAGACCGTCCTGCTCCACATGGTAGGGCATGGTGATGGTTGCACGGTCGGAGATCTTCAGGTTTGCCGGGCTGATCTCAACGCCCTGCTCCCGCAGCTTGTTGATCTCGCCGTCCAGATGATGCGGGTCGATGACCATGCCGTTGCCCATAACGCAGACCACGTTCGGACGCAGGATGCCGGAGGGCAGCAGATTCAGCACGAACTTGCCGCGCTCGTTCTTGACCGTGTGACCGGCGTTGTTGCCGCCCTGATAACGTGCAACGATGTCATACTCCTGGCTGATGAGGTCGACCATGCGGCCCTTGCCTTCATCGCCCCAGTTGATACCCGTAATTGCAGTAAGCATAATAAATGACCTCTTTATCATTTTTTCAAAAGACAGCCTTTTCCGTGCACCTTGCCCGGGATACGCCACCTTGGGAAAACACATCAGCAGGCATACACAAAGCACATACCAATGCAAGTATAGTATAGCACAGATCGCCGTGCAAAAAAAGAGGAAAACACAGCTTTTGGCTGCGTTTTCCTCCAAAAAAGTGTGCGCAAAATTGTGCGTTCAGCTGCGGGGGTTCTCAAGGTCGGCACGGCGGATCACCTTGTGGATAGTGCCGTCCGGCTCCTGAATGGAGGTGTTGGCCAGCTGTGCGCGCAGGCTGGCCTTCATGTCGTCGATGTATTCGCGGCGCAGGGCCTGCTGCTCTGCCTTTTCGGCCTCGGTCAGGCCGGTGGTCTTGCTCTTTTTTGCCAGCTCGTTGATGCGGGCGATCTTTTCCTGTGTCATGGTGCCTCCTGTATTTTCAAGCGGAATATGTTATAATAAGAAAGCAAACCCTCTCAGTCATTGCTGTGCAATGCCAGCTCCCCCGAAAGGGCGAGCTTTTTAAGGAATTTTCTCAATCAGTATAGCAAAGGATGATAAAAATGGCAACTCAATTGAATTTTGCACAGCAGATGGATGCCGTGCTCAAAACGCTGGATGGCACCCGGCCGCGCCTTTTGCTCCACGCCTGCTGCGGCCCCTGCTCCAGCGCAGTGTTGGAACAGCTGTGCCAGTATTTTGAGATCACAGTGCTTTACTATAACCCCAACACATGGCCTGCAGAGGAATACTTCCGCCGCGGCGAAGAGCTGAAGAAGTTCGTGGCAGCAGCCCATCCTCTGGGCGTGACCGTGGTGGAGGACCACTACGACCCGCAGGAGTTCTACTCTGCTGTCACCGGCCTTGAAAACGAGCCGGAGCGGGGCAGCCGGTGCACGATCTGCTACCGGCTGCGGATGCGCCGGGCGGCGCAATACGCCAGTGAGAACGGCTTCGACTGGTTCACCACCACACTGTCCATCAGCCCGCATAAAGATGCCAAGCGCATCAATGCCATCGGGCAGGAGCTGGAAGCCGAGTTCGGCGTAAAGCATCTGCCTTCGGACTTCAAAAAGCACAACGGCTATCTGCGCAGCCTGCAGCTTTCGGAGGAATACGGCCTGTACCGGCAGGATTACTGCGGGTGCGAGTTCAGCGCAAAGGCAAGAGGCATTGAGAAATAACCCTCTCAGTCATCGCTGTGCAATGCCAGCTCCCCTGAGAGGGGAGCTGGCATTGCGCCTGAGAGGGTTTATTCCTCCGGCAGCTTTGCCACCAGAAGGGTGAACACGATCAGCCCCACGCAGGGCACGATGTTGGAAGCCATACCGGCGGCAAGGCCAGCCTTTTCGGCTACGATGCCAATGATCCACGGCATGAGGATGGCACCGCTGGACGCCGCCGGCAGCATGATGCCCATGCTGGTAACGCTGGTCATGCGGCCCGCGCTGGCTACAGCAGTGGGGTTCAGGCCCGCCATCGAGAATGCAAATGCAAACAGCAGCGCAATGGCCATGCCCTGCGTGTCGGCCCGCACCAGCAGCACATAGAAGAAGGTGCACAGCACGCTCATGCCCACCATGGCCTTGCGCGGGCTCTTGAACGGGAACACGAATGCGATCAGCAGACGGGCCACCAGCGTGGCACCCCACATGACCGTGACGGTGTAAGCCGCCAGTGTGCCCGCAATGATGCCGCTGCCCTTGAAGTAAGTGACCATCCAGCCGTTGACGCTCTGCTCTGCAGCGTTCTGGAAGAACAAAAGGCCGGTCAGCATCCAGAACCGTGCCGAACGCAGAAAGCTCCAGTCAATGGCCTGCTTTTCCTTGGCATTCTTGGCCTTGCCGCCGCCCAGCGGGGTAAAGGCATATACCAGCCACAGCACAAGTCCCAGTGCCGCCAGCAGGAACACCGCCAGCTCAGTGCTCACCTTCGCCGCTGCTGCAATGAGGAAGGGGCACAGCAGCGCACCGCAGGCGTAGCAGCTGTGCATCAGGTTCATGCCCCGGGTGCGGTCAGCAGAGTGATCGCTGACCAGAATGGTGCAGGTGTTGATAACACTGCCCTTAGCAATGCCCACCACAAAGAAAGCCACTGCCAGCAGGATCTCTACACCGGTCAGGCCCATGATGCCGTAGCCCACCGCATAGCCGATGGTGAGCAGCAGCACACTGGGCTTCATGCCCAGTACACTGGGCAGCATACCGATGAGCAGGCCTGCCAGCAGATTACCCACACTCATAAGTGAGAGCAGGGTGCCGGTCATGCCGTAGGCAAAGCCGTAGCGCTCCTGCAGCAGGCTGACCACCACGCCCGCACTGATGGCACAGATGCCACTGAAGAAGAAAGTAAGAAAGCCTGTATTCCGCAGGCGTGCAGACTGTTGTTCCATAATCGTCCTCTTTCTGTGAAAAGATCCTCCTTCTATTTAACCATAATTCCGCATCATTGCAACCGGATTTTCTTACAAAAAGTTGCAAAAAGCCCGCCGGGCATTTCTGCACGGCGGGCTTTGGTTTACAGTTTACTCTGCCTTGGTCTCGGGCTTTGCCTCAGCAGCGGCTTCCGGCTTTGCTGCGGGGGCAGCAGCGGGAGCGGCGGGCTTCACCACGGGCTTCGGGGGATTGGGGTCATCCTTCAGCGGGAAGAGGATGATGTGCTTGGGGCACTTCTGGGCACACATGCCGCAGCCCTTGCACTTGTCATAGTCGATGCGGGCCACGCCGTCCACCACGTGGATAGCGTCGAACTTACAGGTGCGCTCGCACATGCCGCAGGCAATGCAAGAGGTGGTGCAGGCCTTCATGGCCACAGCACCCTTGTCCTTGTTGGAGCACATGACCACCGGCTTGCGCGGGCCGCCCACATCGATCATGATGACCTGCTTGGGGCAGATGTTTGCGCAGGCACCGCAGCCGGTGCACTTGTCCTTGTCCACCTTGGCAACACCGTCCACAATGTGGATGGCATCGAACTTACACACCTTGGTGCAGTCGCCCAGACCAACGCAGGCAAAGGAGCAGGTCTTGGGGCCGCCGTACAGGGCTGCAGCGGCTGCACAGGTCTGGATGCCCTTGTAATCATAAGCAGGCTTGCAGTGCTCGGAATTGCCCTGACACTGGACAACCGCCTTCTTTTCCACAGCGCTGGCCGTGCCGCCCATGATCTTGGCAATGGCAGCGGCAGCCTTAGGGCCGCCAGGTGCGCACTTGTCGCAGGGCACGCCGTCCATGACCACAGCCTTTGCGTAGTCCGCACAGCCTGCGTAGCCGCAGCCGCCGCAGTTTGCACCGGCAAGGCAGTTGGTAACTTCTTCAATGCGGGGGTCTTCCTCCACCGCCATGAACTTGGACGCTGCGACCAGAACGATCGCGCCGACTGCGCCCACGATGGTACACAGGATAACAGCAGATACAATATTCATAATCCTGTTCCTCCCTTACAGCGTGACATTGAACAGGTTTTCGACGATGCCGCCGAAGCCCATGAAGGACAGGCTGGTGATTGCTGCTGCGATCAGGGTGATGGGCAGGCCCTTGAAGGGTGCCGGGGGATCGCAGGCTTCCACGCGCTTGCGCACGCCGCTGAACATGACCATAGCCAGCATGAAGCCGCAGCCTGCGCCGATGGCACACACCAGAGCCTCAATGTAAGCAACACCGAAGCCCATAGCAGCCACATCTGCGCCGTAGTCGCCCACGACCAGAATGGTGACAGCCAGAACACAGCAGTTGGTGGTGATCAGGGGCAGGTAAACGCCCAGAGAGTTATACAGTGCAACCACGTACTTCTTGAGGAAGATCTCGATGAACTGCACCAGAACAGCAATGACCAGAATGAACACGATGGTCTGCAGGTAGCTCAGACCAGCCGGGTCCAGAATGAAGATCTGGATGGGGAAGGTAACGGCCGTTGCCATGAACATGACGAAGATGACGGCACCGGACATACCAACCGCAGAATCCAGCTTTTTGGAAACGCCCAGGAACGGGCAGATACCGTAGAACTTCACCAGCACGTAGTTGTTGACCAAGATCATGCTGAAGAAGATCGCAGCGAGTTTTACTAACATCTTATTCTGCCTCCTTCTTCAGGTTATCAAGGTCGCAGCAGCTCTTGCGCTCGATGCGGGCATCCAGCTTGCCTTCCAGCCACACACAGCCGGCCATCAACAGGCCAAAGCAGAAGAATGCGCCGGGAGCCTGCGTCATGATGGAGACCTTGGCAACGCTCTCCGGGATCACCTGGAAGCCCAGCCATGTGCCGCTGCCCAGGATCTCACGGATGGATGCCATCAGGGTAGCGGTGAGGGTGTAGCCAACGCCCATGCCCACGCCGTCCAGCGCGGAGTCCACGATGCTGTTCTTGCAGGCGAACATCTCGGCACGGCCCAGAATGATACAGTTGACAACGATCAGGGGCAGGAACACACCCAGAGCGTTGTACAGGCTTTCCATGTAAGCCTGCATGAACATCTGAACGATGGTCACGAAGCTTGCGATAATGACGATGTAGCAGGGCAGATGCACCTTGCCGGGGATCACCTTGCGCAGCAGGGAGATCATGATATTGGAGCACACCAGCACGAAGGTGAAGGCGGCACCCATGCCCAGAGCGCTGGAAACTGCAGTGGTAACTGCCAGAATGGAGCAGGTACCCAGAACCAGACGCAGAACGGGGTTTTCTTTGATAATGCCGTTGGTAAGGATGCTTACCTTGGACTTATTTTCTTGTGCCATTTCTTACCAACCTCCTTTACGCCAGCTCGTTGTAGCAGTTGACACAGTCATTGATGGCAGCAAACAGTGCGGTGGAGGAGATGGTTGCGCCGCTGTAGGCGTCGTAATCCTGATTCATCACAATGTTCTGGGTGCCGTCCATGCCGTTGAACTGCGCCAGGAAGTCGTCACTGCTCACGTTGGAGCCGATGCCCTTGGTCTGGGTGGAAGCGTCCACCCAGATGCCGGTCTCGGCACCATTGGCATCAAAGCCCATGATAACGGTCAGGATACCGCCGTCAAAGCCCTTTTCCTCGGCCTTGATGGCAGTGCTGCCGTCCGGAGCTTTGACCACGCCGGTGATGCCGGCGGTGGTGTAATCGGTCACTTCTTCCAGCTCGCTGGCATCCGAAACGGAGGGCAGCACGCCGACATAAGCGGCCAGAGTGGTGCGCTTGGTGTTCTCGGCAATGACCGGGGCGGTCATACCGTTCACCAGTGCCAGCAGCAGGCTGGCGATCAGGGAGATAACGCTCAGCACAACGATGGGCTTGATGGTGCTCTCCCAGTTGGAAGACTTACTCATTTGCCAGCACCCTCCTTTGCTTTCTTTGCAGGCTTGATGTAGCCATACGGGGTCTGACGGGTCAGATCGTTGATGTAGGGAACCCACAGGTTCATGAACAGCAGTGCGAAGGACACGCCCTCGGTGTAGCTGCCCCAGTAACGGATGGCAAAGGTGACGATGCCCAGTGCCACGCCATACACCAGCTTGCCCTTCAGGGTGAAGGGGCTGGTAACGTAGTCGGTAGCCATGAACACGGCACCGAACAGCAGGCCGCCGCTCAGCACGGCAACCAGAGCCTCGTGCACACTGTGGGTAGCAATGAGGTAGAACACGAACATGCTGCCGACGTAAGAAGCCGGGATGGCGATGCTGATGGTCTTGGTGGCCACCAGATAGATCAGGCCCAGCACGATGGCCAGTGCGCAGGTCTCGCCCAGCACACCGCCGTGGATGCCCATGAACAGATCCAGCAGGCTCAGCTTGGACTTATCGGCCACAGCCAGCGGGGTAGCGCTGGACAGCTGGTCCACCGCTGCATCCGGGAACACCCACTTGTTCATGGAACCGGCAAAGCTGATGAACAGCACGATACGGCCCACCAGAGCGGGGTTGGCAAAGTTCATGCCGATGCCGCCGAACAGCTGCTTGACGATGACGATGGCCACCAGATCACCGATGATGAGCTGGCCGATGGGCATGCCCACGGGCACGTTCATGGCCAGAATGATGCCGGTGACGACGGCGGACAGGTCGCTGATGGGGTTGGGCTTCTTGAGCAGCTTGCAGTACAGCCACTCAAAGGCCACGCAGGCCACCACGGACACGGCTGTTACCAGCAGTGCACGCATACCAAAAATGATGGCAGAGGCCACCACGCAGGGGCACAGGGCGACGATCACGTTGGCCATCAGGCTCTGGGTGGTCTCTTCGCTGCGCACATGCGGGGAAGCCGAAACAATAAGCTTCGTATCCATTACTTATTGCCTCCTTTTTTGATTTCACCAAGGTAGAACGCCTTTGCCAGACTCATCATCTGGGTAACAGGGCGCTTTGCCGGGCAGACGAACGAGCAGCTGCCGCAGTTGAAGCAGTAGTCTGCATGCAGCTTGCCCAGCTCCTGCACATCGCGTGCAGCGTATGCCTGATTGACCTCCACAGGCTCCAGACCCATGGGGCAGTACTCCACGCAGCGGCCGCAGCGGATGCAGGGATTCACCGGTGCAGGCTCTGCAGCGGCCTTGCTCAGGAAGATCAGGCCGGAGGTGGTCTTGGTGGTGGGGTAGCTCAGGTTCTCCACAGCGGGGCCCATCATGGCACCGCCGGCAACCACTTTGCCCAGCTCGCCTTTGACACCTGCAAAATCAATGATGTCCTGATAGGCAGTGCCCACGGGGACAACGATGTTCTGGGGCTTTGCGCAGGCATCGCCGTCCACAGTGATGGTGCGCTCGACCACCGGCATACCGGTAGCCAGATACTTGCCAAGGGTGGAAACGCTGGTTACGTTCATGACGATCGCGCCGGCATCTGCGGGCAGACCGCCGTGGGGCACTTCGCGGCCCAGACACTTTTCAATAAGGATCAGCTCTGCGCCGGTGCCGTAGACACTGGGCAGGGGCTTGACCTCGATGGTGCTGTCGCCATTGGTCTTTTTGCACAGCAGGTCGATGCACTCGGGCTTGTTGTTCTCAATGCCGATGACGCACTTCGGGATGCCGGTGTACTGCAACACGGCCTTGATGCCGCGGATGATATCATCGCTGCAGTTCAGCATCTCCTGCGTATCGCTGGTCAGCCACACTTCACACTCGGAAGCGTTGATCAGCAGGGTATCCACCTGCTGCTTGGGCTGCAGCTTTACGTCGGTCGGGAAGCCTGCGCCGCCCAGACCGACCAGGCCGCACTCACGCACAGCCTTGAGGAAGCTGGCCTTATCGGTCACTTCCGGTGCCTTGACAGCCGGATCCACGGTCTGTTTGCCATCGGTCTTGATGACGACAGAGTCGCACATGCGGCCATTGGACAGACGGAAGGGCTCCACTGCGGCAACCGTGCCGGAAACGCTGGAGTGGATGTTTGCAGAGACGAAGCCGCCAGCCTCGCCGATCTTGGTGCCAACGAACACCTCGTCGCCCTTTTTGACCAGAGCTTTGGCGGGAGCGCCGATATGCTGGCTCATGAGGATGCGTACCTGCGCGGGCAGAGGCATCGGGATCGGTTTGCTTGCAGCAGTTGCCTTGTCATGCGGCGTATGCGCGCCAAGCGCCGCACGTTTCAGCTTGTTCAACATGGAATTCAAATCCCCCATTCTGCTTGAATTGCCGCCCCCACGCCCATGCAGGCGCACTGGTACAGGGACAGCAGCTGCTTAACATGTTTATTGTATCATTTTGGCGTGGGAAGTCAACGACAATGGCACAAAAATGATGTATTTTCCTGAACTTTCTTTTCATTTTTTCGTGGTTATATATAGCTAACCACCGTATTTTTCTTCCTGCATCCGGTGTTTGCCTTTGCAGACGAAATATGGTATACTATTGTCAACATTCACTTGCGGAACGTCCCCCGCTCCGCTCCAGACTTACCAAGGAGGCTTCAAACCATGAAAGTTCTCAAAGTGCTGCTCGCATTGCTCACCACGCTGGCCGTTGCCCTGACCGCCGCGCTGCTGTTCATTCAGGATAAAAACGCGCCTCGCTATATCCAGATCTACGAGAACGAGCAGTAACCCCCGCGTCCTGCACAAAAACAGCCCCCAGCCTGAGCGGCAGTGCCGCACGGGCTGGGGGCTTTGTGTTTTGCGGGGCAAAAGGGCAGCAAAAAGCCCCGGCACACGGAGGGGTTCTCCGTGCGCCGGGGTGCTGCGCCGAAGCGCTTTTTCTTAAAAGGTGTTATGCCGCGTGGTTGGCATAAAGGATCACAACGTATTCCTTGCCGCCGATCTTGCCCATTGCCACGCCGACGTCAACATTGTCGCCCAGCTGCTCGATCGTTCCGATCTTCACGGCTCTGTTGGATCCATCGTCAGTCTTCGGGTTGATGGCATCTGTCATCCACTCCATCTTGATGAGCTCCATATACGACATTCCACTGCTCTTGAACTGAACATTCGGAGCTGCATTGAGGATATACGCATTTTTTGTGGTATCAATGCCGGCCGCCTGCACGACATCGTTGTCTGTCAGGATCGATTTCACATTCTCGCCCTTGTGCGCGTCCTGCCCGGCAACCTTGTCTGCTTCCTGCACCAGCTTTGCCGCCAATGCATCCAGCTCCTTGCTGTGGTTTGCGGTTTTGCCGTTCATGGTCATCTGATCCATTGCCACCTTCAGCAGTTCATCTTTCATCAAAACACTGCTGCTTCCGCCGCAGCCCACCATCGTCAGCGCCAGAACCGCCGCCAATGCAGCGGCTACCAGTTTCTTGAACAATTTCATGGTTTTGTTCCTCCTTTATGCTCCTATCAGCCTATGAGCATCCTGCTCTTAGAGCCTCGACGGTCCGTTCATCAGCATGACAAAATACTCTTTGCCATTGATCTTACCCATGGCAAGGCCGTAGCTGTTCGGATTCAGAACGCCGCTGCCGATTTGCTCATTTTCACTATCTGTCAACTCTAGTGCAAACAGCAATGCCTTCTCTTTACTTACTGTGCTGCTGAGCAGCTTATAGTTTTCAACGGCCGATACACGGTAAGTTTCCTTTGCAGCGTTGATCCCCGCAGCCTTTACGACCTCTTCATCGATGAGCAACTCCAGAACCGTTTTGCCTTTATTTTCAGCCTTTGCGGCAGCCTTGTCTGCCTCTGCCATCAGCTTTGCCGCCAGCGCATCCAGCTCTTTTTTGTTTGTGACGTCCTTGTCTTCCATTGCATAAAAGTCCGCGATCACGTCTTTGATCTGATCCGTGAGGCTGTTGCGTCCGCCGCAGCCCACCATGGTCAGTGCCAGAGCAGCCACCAGTACGGCAGCCGCCAGTTTCTTGAACAGTTTCATTTTTTTCTCCTCCTTTTTATCAAAAAGGTATCTCACATCCAGACCGAACCCCTCCGGTCTGTTTTATCTATTGTACCCCCCCCCGGCAGCAACGTCAATTCGCAGAAAAAACAAAAAATACGTCCGCCTTTTGGCACAGGTGCGCACCGTTTTGGGGCTGCGGCGTATCCTTTGGCAGGAAAGCACAGCACCGCGCCGGAGCTTTTTTGTGTTTTTTATGGCACACAAAAAAACACCGCCGGGTCTCCCTCAGCGGTGTTTTCAGGCAAAATATTCCTTTTAATAATCTTTTTCGCAGCCCAGCAGGTATTTCATGTGCTCAAAGGTGCGGTCGTGTCCAAGGTCGCGCACCATTTTCAGCAGCTCTTCCAGCAGGGCACGGGTCTCCGGGTGAAGCAGGTAGTGGGTCTTGCTGCGCTCGTAGTATTCCCACGGGGAAGCATCGGTGTACTTGTCGCCCAGATAGATCTGGCTGGCGGCCACGCGGTCGCACACCATTTCGCACACATAGCGCAGGGGCATCTTCATGCCGGCAAGGCCCGCCTTCCGGGTGCTGTAATCGATCCAGTATTCCAGATGATGCTTGTTGCGGCCCTTGTGGTGCAGCCACGCGGAGGAATAGCCCCGCGCCAGACGTTCCGCTTCGTTGGGGCTGTGGTCACCCTGATAATAGATGCAGCCCGGAATGAACTCGGTAGGGCTGTACTTGCTCAGATCGTGGGCAAGGCCCTGCTCATAGAGCCCGCAGGCAAAGCAGTATTTCATCACCAGCAGCTTGTGCCGGGTGATGGTCTCAAAATGGCCCTTGATGTTCATGCTGTTATTCCCTCCACTGCACCGAGATACGTCCCTCTTTCAGCCCGCGCAGATCATTGCTTTCGGAAAAATCCTCACGGTCCATGGTCAGGTTGGGGTTGTAGTAGGGGTCGTGCAGGATGTTCGCCTTGCCGTGCACGGCGTACAGCCGCTGCTGCTCGGCGGCAAAGCGCCGGGCTTTCACCGGGTCTTTTTCGTCGCCGCCGCGGCTCTTGCTCTCGTAATGGGTCAGCTGAGCATAGGGTGTCCACGCAATGCGGTATCCTGCATCCCGCACCCGCAGGCAGAAATCCACATCGTTGAAGGCCACCGCAAAGGCTTCGTCCAGACCGCCCACTTCGTCCCACACGCTGGTCTTTACCAGCAGGCAGGCACCGGTGACGGCAGAAAAGTCCTGCACCGTTGCAGCGCGGAACAGGTAGCCGCTGCCGCCCGCCTTGCGGTATTTGTGGCTGTGGCCCGCGTAGCCGCCAAGGCCGGTCACAACGCCCGCATGCTGCAAGGTCTCGTCCGGGTAAAGCAGCTCCGCGCCGCAGATGGCCGCGCCGCCGGGGTGAGCACACTGCCGCAAAAGCTCCGTGAGCCAATCCGCATTGCGCACCTCCACGTCGTTGTTCAGCAGCAGCAGATAATCCCCGCTGGCGTACTGTCGGCCAAAGTTGTTGATGCCGGAGAAGTTGAAGCCCTTCTGCGGGTAGTTGACCACCTGCAGGCCGTCGTAGCGCTGCCGGGCTTCCTTATAATAGGTAAAGGTGGCCGGGTCGGTGGAGTTGTTCTCGATGACGATGACCTCAAAGTTCTCCCAGCTGGTTTTGGTCCAGATGCTGTGCAGGCACTTTTCCAGATCGTCGGTGTGGTCCTTGTTCGGGATGAGGATGCTTACCTTCGGGTCGCCCACGATATCCCACTTCACCCGGTAGGTACTGGGGAACAGGCCATTCTCCACGGCGCCGGTGCGTCCGGTGCGGGCCAGATGGTCGGCCAGCGCCTTTTTGGCTGCTGCCGCCACATAGGGCTTGGCATCGGTGCCGCCGGAGGTGGAGCCTGCGTGCACCCGCCAGTAGTACAGCACCTGCGGTACATGGGCCGCACCGCCGGTCTTTTCGGCAAGGCGCAGGAACAAATCGTGGTCCTGACTGCCGTCGCACTCCGGCCGCTCCCCGCCGATCTCATCCCACAGCGCCTTTTGGAACACCGCCAAGTGGCAGATGTAGTTGCAGCACAGCAGGTAGTCCGGGGCGTAATCCGGCTTGAAGTGGGCCACCATGGGCCGCTGGATGCTCTTGGAAAAGAGTGCTTCATCGCTGTAGAGGAAGCCGTCCGGCTCGCCCTGCTCCCGCAGCTGCAGAATGGCTTTGCCCATGGTGTACATGGCGTGGGGCGCAAGGATATCATCGTGGTCGGCAAGGGCCAGATATTCCCCTGTGGCAAGCTCTGCCGCAGCATTGGTGTTGGCCGCAATGCCTTTGTTTTTGATCTTTTTGTATACGATTTGTTGATATTTTGCCTGATATTCCTCCACGATGCGCTTCACATCGGCATGTTCTGCATCGGAAGCATCCGCAAGGCAGAGCTGACCGTTGGGGGCCGTCTGGTTCACAAAGGAATCCAGAAATTCCCGCAGGTATTTTTCCGGTGTATTATACAGCGGGGTCAGGATGCTGATGGTGGGCAGGCCGCAGTCTTCCGCCGTTTTGTCGGCCATTTCAGCCCGCTGGGCTTCCAGCACCTTTTTGGCGGGCAGATAGCGGGCACGCTTGCCAAAGCAGCGGCGCTTGACAAAGCCCGCGCCCCGTTTGAGCATGGTGGGCAGACCCTCGTCCTTCGTCAGCTGCACCGCATAGCCTGCCAGTTCTCTGGCACGTTTCAGTCGTACATTCATATCAGGCCTCGCCGCGCTGCGTTGCCTTGTAGGCCGCGCAAACCGTTGCCGTATCGCCGTTCATTTTCAGGTGGCCGTGGCTCAGCCATGCCACCTTGCTGCACATGCGCTCGATCTGCTCAATGGAGTGAGACACCAGAATGACCGTGGTGCCGCCCGCCATCAGCTCCTGCATCCGCTTTTCGCACTTCTGCTGGAACAGGAAATCGCCCACCGAAAGTACCTCGTCCGCAATGAGGATATCGGGCTTGGTGATGGTGGCAATGGCAAAGCCGATGCGGGCCACCATGCCGGAGGAGTAGTTCTTGAGCGGCACATCCAGAAAGTTCTGCAGCTCGCTGAACTCCACGATCTCATCAAACTTTTCGTCCAGATACTTGGGCGAGAAGCCCAGCACCGTGCCGTTCAGATAGATGTTCTCGCGGGCAGTCAGGTCCATATCAAAGCCCGCGCCCAGCTCGATGAGCGGGGCGATGGAGCCGCGGACCGTCACCTTGCCCTTGCTGGGCTTGTACACGCCCGCAATGGTCTTGAGCAGGGTGGACTTGCCCGAGCCGTTCAGGCCCACAAGGCCGTAGAAATCGCCGGGCATGATGTCCAGACTCACGTCCTTCAGGGCGTAAAATTCATCGTACTGCAGGCGGCCCTGCACCATGGCCAGAAAATACTCTTTCAGGCTCTCATGCTTTTCCTTGGAGAGGTTGAAGCACATGGAAACATTGTCCACTTTGATGATCGGTTCCATTGTTCTTCCTCCTTAAATATGCAGCACAAAGCGGTCCTGCGTTTTGCGGAACACCCACACGCCCACCAGCATGGAGAGCACGGCGCAGCAGCCGCACACCGCGAACATGTTGAAATCCAGCGGGATGCCCCACATCACGGTACGGCGGAAGCCTGTGATGTACCAGTACATGGGATTCAGCTTGATGATCTGCTGCATGTTGAACCCGCCGATGGAAAAGGTCATCTGGGTGGGGTCGTAGAAGATGGCGGAAAAATACAGCAATGCGGTGATGAACACGCTCCAGATATGCATGATATCCCGGAAGAACACGGTAGCCGCTGCCAGAAGCAGGCCCACGCCCAGACTGAAGAAGAACAGCGTCACCAGCGGGTAGACCGCCTCGATGAGGGTCAGGTGGAAGGGCGCACCAGTAAAGATCATGACCAGCAGCAGCGCCACAAAGCTGAACACGCAGTTCACCATGGCAAAGCAGCACTTTTCCAGCGGGAAGATATACTTGGGGATATACACCTTTTTGAGCAGGGGCGCAGCGCCCAGCACACTGCTCATGCCGGTGGAGGTGGCCTCGTTGAAGAAGTTGAACAGCAGCTGGCCGCACATCAGGAACACGGCAAAGTTGTCGATGCCGCTGCCGCGCATGTCCATCAGACTGCTGAACACGGCCCAGTACACAAGGCACATGAGCAGCGGGTTCAGAACGCTCCACACCACGCCCAGCACGCTGCGGCGGTATTTGAGCTTGAAGTCACGGCTGACCAGATTCCACAGCAGGTAGCGGTAGCACCAGAAGCCGTTCCACATTGCTTTGAATTTTGCCACAGGCGATCACCACTTTTCAAAATATTCAAACTTCTGTGCAGCAAAGGGCTCGTGCAGCTTGTCCTTTGCGCTGGTCTTGTGCTCGCAGCCGCAGTCCGGCCACTGCACGTTCACGGTGGGGTCATCGTAGGGGATGCCGCCCTCGCTGGTGGGGTCGTACACATCGGTGCACTTGTAGCAGAACTCTGCCACATCGCTCAGCACCAGAAAACCGTGTGCAAAGCCCTCCGGGATATAGAACATCTTCTTGTTTTCCTCGGAAAGGGTCACGCCCACCCACTTACCGAAGGTGGCGCTGTGGGGGCGGCAATCCACGGCCACATCGAACACCTCGCCCTTGGTCACGCGCACCAGCTTGCCCTGCGTGTGGTTCTTCTGGAAGTGCAGGCCGCGCAGCACACCGCGGGTGGAGCGGCTCTGGTTGTCCTGCACGAATTCCTTATCGATGCCGGCTTCGGCAAACTGATCCTTCTGATAGGTCTCCATAAAATAGCCGCGGTCGTCGCCGAACACCTGCGGCTCAATGACCACAACACCGGGGATCTCGGTCTGAGTAAACGTAAACTTGCCCATATTTTGTACCTCTCTTTTTGTGAAGCATGTTTGTTTTATCTGGAAAAGTCTGTTCGACGCAGGCTTTTGCGCTTATTTGCCGCGGCGGGTCTGTCCCTGTTCCGTGCGCGTTCTGCGGCGTTTCTTCCGCCAGGTGATGAACCGCACCACCAGAAAGGTCACCAGCGCTGCCGCTGCGGTGGACCCCAGCGAGATGCCCAGCAGCCAGAATGCATGGCTTTGGGGCTTTACCGCCTTGGCCGCTTCCAGCTCCTGACCGGTGCTGTTCTCCAGCAGTTCAGGCAGGCCGGAAATTTCCGCATCCACACGCACGCTGGTGCTCTCCTGCTTTTCGCCGCCGTGGACGGTGTACACAGCGTACACCTCCGGGTCGGAGCCAAGGACATAGCTTTCCGGCAGTTCCAGCGTCACCTCCACATCGTCGGCAGTCAGGCCGTTGGCCAGCAGCAGCCGCACGCCGGGGTCGGAGACGGTCACGGTGCCAAGGCTCCCGCCGCCGCCCACCACGCTCAGCGGTGCTGTGATGCCCTGCGCGGGCAGGTCGGTGTAGCCGGTAAAGGTGCTGAACGCATAATCCAGCAGGGTGCGCATATCGTTGTATTTATCGGTGCTCAGCTCGCTCTGCATGGTCACGCAGATGAGCCGCACGCCGTTCTGCTCCGCCAGACAGGCGTAGCTGTAGCGGGCCGTGTTGGTATAACCGAGCTTGGAACCCAGAATGGACGAGATGTAGTACCGGCTGGAGCCAATGCGCATCTTGTCCTGCTGGGAAAAGTAGCGGGTCACGGGCTGGATGTTGGTGGGGTCCATGGTGTACATCTCATTGCGGGTGAACACCTGCTCAAAGCCCGGCTGCTCCAGTGCCCAGCGCAGGATCTGCGCCATATCGTAGCAGCTGGTGTAGTGGTCGTCGTCACTGATGCCGTGAGGGTTTGCAAAGTGGGTGTGCGCAAGGCCCAGCTCTTCTACCCGCGCATTCATCTTTGCCACGCCGTCCGCGATGGTGCCGCCGCCGAAATATTCGGCCAGCAGGTTGGCACCGTCGTTGGCACTGGCCATCATGGTGGCGTACAGCGCATCAGTCAGGGGCACTTCTTCGCCCTCGCGCAGGGCAATGTGACTGGAATCGGTGCCCGCCAGCGAGTAAACATCCTCGTGGGTCACGGTGAGCTTTATATCATCCCAGTTCCCCTGCGCCTTTTCGCAGGCAAGGCCCAGCGTCATCACCTTGGTGATGGATGCCGGGTGCAGCTCTTCGTTCATATTCTGCTGTGCCAGCACAAGGCCGGTGTCTGCATCGATGATGCAGTAAGCGCGGGTGGCACCAAGGGCAGGGCCAGCCGCCGCTGCCCCCGGCACGAACACGCAGATCATAAGCAGCACAACGCACAGCGCCGCTGTCAGTTTTTTCATCTGGTTTTTCTCCATTGAGCGTTTTTCTGCCCGTCGTACTGCACCGGCAAAGCATCAGATAATAGTATACCACACTTTGCCCCGGCTGAAAAGACATTCACGCGTCGTGATTTCCCAGAAGCACCGGCTGCAGCTGCCGCCCGGCCAGCGCAGCGTCCAGTGCAGCGGGCAGACGGGCAAAGTCCGCCTTCAGGCTGTTGGGCTTGTGGGTGGGGTCATCCTGCCCGTAGGGCACAAAATAGTAGTGCTTGCGCTGGTAGAGCCGGGCCATGTTCTCCCCCGATGCGCCCAGCCCGTCGTTTGTGGAAACGCCCACCACCACCGGGCATCCCACCCGCAAAAGGCTTTTTGCCGCCAGCGTTACCGGCGTATCGGAAAGGCCCTCCGCAAGCCGTGCCAGCGTGGCCCCGGTGCAGGGCGCGATCACCAGTGCACTGGCCAGCTTTTTAGGGCCAAGCGGCTCCACGGCCTGCAATGTGTCCAGCACTGCATGGCTGGTAAGGGCTTCCAGCCGTTCCTGCCAGAACTGCCCGGTGCCAAAGCGGGTATCCTGCTTTGCGGCAAAGCTCATGATGGGCAGCAGCTCCCAGCCCTGTTCTGTCAGCTGCTGCGCTGCCGCAAGCGCCGCTTCCAGTGTGCAGAAGCTGCCGCACACCGCAAATGCAATGCGTCCTTTTTTCTGCGTGCTCATGTGTGTTCCTCCCGCTCCCGCAAAATGGTCAGCACGGTGCGTGCCACCGCTTCCCCGGCCGTGTCCGGCGCACAGGCGGCGGGCAGGCTGAGCGCATGGATGGCCTTGCAGCCCAGCCGCTGCGCCGCAGCAAAGTCGGTGCCGCCGGGCTTCGATGCCAGATCCACGATCAGGCTGCCGGGCCGCAGAGCCGCCAGCACCAGCTCGGTCAGCACCGGGGCCGGGATGGTGTTCACCACCGTATCAAAGGCCGGAGCCAGCGCGGCCAGCCGGGCAAGCTCTGCACCCCGCAGACCAAGGCTCTCGGCCAGCGCACGCTGTTCGGCGCGCCGGGCACAGACAGTCACATTTGCCCCCAGTGCCGCCAGCCGCGCCCCCAACGCCTGCCCCACCGGGCCAAAGCCCAGCAGCAGAAGGTTTGTGCCCCACAGGGTACGGGTGCGCTCGGCCAGCAGGATGCCAATGCAGCCCTCCGCCGTAGGGATGGCATTGTACACCGTCAGCTCCGGTCGGGCAAAGTAATCCACCAGCTCCACGCCAGCTTCCTGTGCGATGGCCTTTGCCTGAACTGAGAGCCTGCCGCCCAGTGCCACCGCACCGGGCTTTGCGGCCCGCAGCAGCTCTGCCAGCGGGGTGCGGGCCGCATCCAGCGGCAGAGGCAGCAGGATATAATCTGCCAGTGCAACCTGTTCGGCTCCGCCCACCGCATAACCTGCCCGTTCCAGCACCCGGCCTGCCGCCGCCTGCCGGGCATCGGTGCCCACCACCGCAAACAGCTTTTTCTCTTCCATGCCGCATCCCCCTTTGCCTGCTCGTGGGCCATCCTATGCAGGAAGATGGAAATACGTGAGAGGGACGATTTTGAATGCGCTCCGCGCTGCTCTGTGCATTTTCAGCGGAAAAAAGATTTTAAATTTCGGGTTTCAGGAAAGTCTGCGGACTTTCCTGAAACCCATTTTCACGGGAGGGGGCTTGGGCGGTGAACAACATGTGCTGTCGCTGGCTCCCTGCGGGAGCATCCGCGTCAGCATGAAAACATGCATTTTTCAATACGGCCTTTTTGTGAAAATGCGTTTGGAGCAGCCCGCGTTTGCGCAGCAATAAAAGCCCCAGTGGGGCTTTTAAGCGGCGAGCGGTCTTGCGTGAGCAGATGGAGGGGCTTTGCCCCGACAAGTTCCGCAGGCTGCGACAAACGCGAATAAAAAATAAAATTTTCGCTAATTATGGCCAAAGCGAACGCGGCGGCCATTTAAATCTGTATCCGTACAAAAAGAGACTGCCGCACGCAATGCACAGCAGTCCCTTTGAAAAACTATCTTTACGGAATGCGCCGCCCTGACATCCGGCACATCTTTTATTTTACGAACTTTGCCACAGCACGGGCTACGATGCCGCCCAGAATGCCGGAGACAAGGAACTCGGCCACGCCCTGCACGCCGACCAGCAGCACCACGAACATGAAGGGGTTCGCAGCACCCTTGACGGACACCAGATTCTGCACGTAGTCACAGCCGTAGAAGGCCAGCACGATCCAGCCCATGAAGAACACCGTGTTCAGGAACGGGGCGCTCATGGCGCTGACGATGTAGCTCCATGTGCCGGGCTTGTCAAAGCGCTTCAGGCTGCTGAAGATCAGGCCGCAGCACAGGCCCATCAGCACGCGCATACCCACGCACAGGATAAAGGTGTTCACAGGGCTTACCTGAAACAGCGCACCCGTCATAGCGGAAGCACCGGTGATGGCATCGTAGAAGCTCACTGCGCCGAACACACCGCCCAGCAATGCGCCCACAGCGGGGCCCATGGTGATGGCACCCACTGCAATGGGAAGGGTCAGGAAGCTCATGTACAGCGGGCCCACAGGCACACTGCCCAGACCCACCATCTTCATGACCAGCTCAATGGCAACCAGCAGCGCCACACGGGTAAGAGTTTTCGTATTTTTCATATTCAGTTTTCCTCCTGCTGCCGTTCCGCCCTATACGTCGGATACGGCGCAAACCTGCCCGCTCTATGCGGGTTTTAAAGTAAATATTCAAATAATTTGGAGCGCGTTTTGTCAGGGCGTGTTCCAATGGAAATGGCTGTTTTGGGGGTCAGTGGTCGCACGGGAAGCGGATGCCCGCATTGCGGCGGGCCACCGTGAGCACACGGCTCACCGCGATGGTGGTATCCTGCATCCGACCGCACAGTTCCTGATCTCCGCTCTCCAGCGCACGGGCAAAGGCTTCAAACTCTGCCGCCTGCCGGGGCCTGCCGCCATTCAGGTTATAGTGCTCTTCCTTGCCCTCGTTAGGGTGGAAGGTGATGCCGCCGCAGCAGTTGGCGGTGGACTTCTGCAGGATATAGCCCTTCGTGCCCTGAATGATGTACCGGGCCGGGGCCGCGCAGTCCTTGGCGGCGATGCTCACGGCCTTGAAACCGCTGTAATCCATGGTCAGGATGCCGCTGGTGTCGATGCCGCGCTCCATGTTGGCGGTATATTTGGCCTGATTCGGCTCCCCGAACAGGCCCACGATGTAGCTTACATTATATACGCCAAGATCCATCAGGGCACCGCCGGCACAGGCCGGGTCAAAGGCAGGCTGTACATCGCCTGCACAGAAGGCATCGTACCGGCTGGAATACTGGCTGAAATTGCACTGTACCAGCTTCACGGTGCCAATGCGGGGCAGCAGCTCCCGGATCTTTGCGTAGTTTTCAAGGTACTGGGTGGTGATGGCTTCAAACAGGAACACCTTTTTGTGCCGTGCCAGATTTACCAGTTCTTCAGTCTGGGCCGCCGTGGGTGCCAGCGGCTTTTCCACAATCACATGTTTGCCTGCTTCCAGCGCCACGCGGGCATAGCGCACATGCTGCAGGTTCGGCACTGCGATGTACACCACATCCACCCACTGCAGCAGTTCCAGAAAATTGGTGGTGTGCTGCGGCACGCCGTACTGGCCGCAAAGGCTCTGAGCCAGCTCGGCGCTGCGCTCGGTGCTGCAGATGGCCTGCACCGTAAAAGGCATGTGCTCTGCAAGCCATGGCAAAAATTCCCGCACGATCTTGCCCGTGCCAAGAATGCCTAATTTCATCTGATTTTTCTCCCCATCCTGTCGTTGGTCAGCCTACCAGCGCTTCCGGCTCGCGGCGGGTGCGCTTTTTGGGGTAGGTGCGCTGTTTTGCATGGCCGTGCTGGTTCTGTCGGCCATAGTGCCTGCCGCCGCCCGCACTGTGGTGCTGCGGCTGGGACGCATTGAGCTGGTACAAAAGGGCAAGTCCCTTCATCAGCAGCTCCGGGTCGTAGGTCAGCGGGTGGCGGCACAGCGGTGTCACATACTTTGCCAGCCCTCCTGTTACCACCAGAGTGGCCGGACGGCCAAGCTCTTCCTCAATGCGCTGCACCATGCCGTCAATGAGCACAGCCGTGCCCATCACGGAGCCGGACAGCATGCATTTTTCGGTGTTGGTGCCAATGGCGCTTTTGGGCGAGCCAAGATGCACCTGCGGCAGTTGGGCACAGCGGTCGCCCAGTGCCCGCAGCCCGGTGGAAAGCCCCGGGCAGATGACACCGCCCCGGAACACGCGGTTCTCGTCCACCACATTAAAGGTCGTGGCAGTGCCAAGATCCACCGTGACCACCGGCAGCGGAAAATTTGCCGCCGCATAAGCCGCATCCACAAGGCGATCCTTGCCCACGGCGTGGGGTTCATCCACGCCCATGGTCAGTCCGGTTCGGATCTCCAGCGAAACGATGACCGGCTTCCTGCCGGTGTAATGACGGGCGCACTCCGCCAGCGCCCCCGTGATCTGGGGCACCACGCTGGTGAGCACAGCGCCCTCAAAGCGCATGGGACGCTCAGGATGGCGGCGGTGCGCAAAAATTTTATCCATTTCGGCACGATATTCTGCAGCCGTGCGGGTGCGCACCGTGTCCATGCGCGCCACAAAGCATACACGTCCGTCCCGAATGCCCCCAAGGGCGACGGTGGTGTTGCCTATATCAATGGCTAAGATCATAATTCTGTTTTCCTTTTTAAAGGTTTGAGTAACGGCAGGCCGGCATCTTATCCAGACGGCGGGCCGGTAGTTTCTCTGAGGACCGTCCGCTGGGGTGGGACCCTGTTGCCGTCAGGCAATAGGGCGGGCGATGGAATGGCCCGACTCGTGTCCGAAGAGAAAGCTGCCGGCACACCGACCCTAACGGGTTGTTCATCTATTCTTTGTCAAGCTGTATTTTACCGCATTTTGTCCCCAGTTACAAGCCTGTACAAAGATTTTGTTGTGCTGGCGGAACTTTTGCATTATACTAAAGGAAGATATGTGGAAACAGTACGTTTTTGCAGGAGGTTTTACCAATGGATCTGAACGGAAAATGCGTCCTTCTGGGCGTAAGCGGCGGCATTGCCGCCTATAAAATGGCCAACGTGGCCAGCGCACTGCGCAAGCTGGGAGCCGATGTGGAGGTCATCATGACCAAAAATGCGACCCAGTTCATCACCCCTGTTACATTTGAAACGCTTACCGGCCACAAGTGCATGGTGGATACCTTTGACCGGGATTTCAAGTTTGAAGTCACCCACATCTCGCTGGCAAAAAAAGCCGATGTGATCCTTGTCGCCCCGGCCACTGCCAACGTTATCGCCAAGATGGCCCACGGCATCGCCGATGATATGCTCACCACCACAGTGTTGGCTGCAAAGTGCCCCAAGCTCGTTTCTCCGGCCATGAATACCGGAATGCTGGAAAACCCCATCACGCAGGATAATATCGCCACGCTGGAACGCTACGGCTTCACGGTGATCCCCTCCGAGAGCGGCGTGCTGGCCTGCAAGGATGTTGGCAGTGGCCGTCTGCCTAAGGAAGATGTTCTGATCGAGTATATCCTGCATGCCATTGCCCGGCCCAAAGATCTTGCCGGTCTGCGCATTGCCGTCACCGCCGGCCCCACGCAGGAGCCGCTGGACCCGGTGCGCTACCTCACCAACCATTCCACCGGCAAGATGGGCTATGCCCTTGCCCGTGCCGCCGCCATGCGCGGCGCGGATGTCACCCTTATCCACGGCGAGACTGCCCTGCAGCCGGTCAAGTTTACCACCGATGTGCCCGTGACCACTGCTCAGCAGATGTACGAAGCCGTCACCAGCCGCTTTGATGCTACGGATGTGCTCATTATGGCCGCTGCCGTGGCCGACTACCGCCCCGCTGCCGTGGCAAACGACAAGATCAAAAAAAAGGACGGCGACATGTCCATCCCTCTGGAACGCACGCCGGATATTCTGGGCACCATCGGCCCCAAAAAGACCCACCAGTTCCTGTGCGGTTTTTCCATGGAGACCCGCGATCTTGTGGAAAACTCCTCTGCAAAGCTGACCAAAAAGAATCTGGACATGGTGGTTGCCAACAACCTGAAAGTGGCCGGTGCCGGTTTTGGTGTGGACACCAATGTAGTCACCCTCATTACCCCGGACGGCACCCGTGAGCTGCCGCTGATGAGCAAGGCCGATGTGGCCGATGCCATTCTGGATGAAATTCTAAAACGCCGCTCCCAGTGAGAAAAAGTGGCTGTCGCATGTGCAACAGCCACTTTTTTATTTTTCCTTCCGTGCAAACACGATGCCAATGGTACCCGGGCCGGAATAGCCGCCGATGGTGGTGCCGATGTCTGTCTCGTGGCATTCCTTGAAACTTCCGTATTTCTTCAGCCCCGCCTTCACTGCGTCCATGCAGCCGGGCTTCGGCTGGCAGGAGGAGATGAACACAAGGCTGTCCTCAATGTCGTCGCGTTCCACCAGACGGTCGGTGATGTACTTACCCACGCAGATGGGCAGGCTGCCGCGGTATTTTTTGACTACCTTCAGTTCGCCGTCGATCACTTCCAGTGCGGGCTTGATGCCCAGCAGGTTTGCCCCGAAGGCCAGCACACCGGAGCAGCGGCCGCTCTTGGCCATAAAGTCCAGCCGGTCCAGTACAAAGCTCAGCTCTACCCGTTTGGCAAGGCTCTGCAGACGCATCGTAATGTTGCGGGGGGTCAGGCCATCTGCAGCCCACTTGGCCGCTTTTAGCACCAGATAGCCCTGCCCGGTACAGATATTCTGACTGTCCACCACATAGACATTCTCGAATTCGCCTGCCGCCAGCTTCGCATTCTGGAAGCAGGACGAAAGCTTGCTGCTGACCGAAATATGGATCACCGCATCGCACTCTTTGGCAAACGGCTCAAAAAAATCGGTATATTCCACCAGATTTGCAGCGGCGGATTTGGGCATTTTGCCACCCGCATTCACATAGGCAAACACATCTGCCGGGTGGATCGTTACGCCGTCCAGATAGCTGTCCTCGCCCATCAGAATGTGCATGGGCATCAGGGCAATGTCCCACTGTGCCAAAAGCTCTTCGGACAGGTCGCAGGTGCTGTCCGCTGTGATCTTGATTCTCACATTATTTCTCCTTTTATAAAACCGTTCTGCATCCTCTGTCGGCCGCACCGACGATCCCTTAAAAAATTGTCCTTTTCTATTTTACCACAGATGATTCAAAGTTGTTAAGTATTTTGTAAAGGCAAATGTAAATCTTTTATGAAGAAGTTCCCGGTTTCGGTTTTCTTGTACACTTATCACAAATTCCGAATTGGATTTATGGTTCTTTCCGAAAATTCGGGTTTACCTGTTTATTTTGTCCGCCAAAAATTATATAATAAGATGTATCCTAATAGAATGGATTGAATCGGTCTGCTCTGCGGCCGTTATTTATTTGGAGGTTGCCTTATATGTTCATGTACACCGATTACAACCAGCACCTGCTGGACAATGTAAAAAAGATCCACTTCATCGGCTGCGGCGGCAGCGGCATGTATCCGCTCATCCAGATCCTTGCCGCAAAAGGCTACGAGATCTCCGGCAGCGATGTGCTGGATGGCAGCATCATCCGCTACGAGCGTGAGATGGGTGTCAAGGTCAGCCTGGGTCACAGCGCCGATAATGTGATCGGCACCGACATGGTGGTCTACTCTGCCGCCATTTCCAAAGATAACGTGGAGCTGAATGCCGCTGCCTCCTACGGCATCCCCACCATCGAGCGCAGCGTTCTGCTGGGTTATGTGAGCCGCCTGTACAAGCAGAGCATCTGCGTCTCCGGCACCCATGGCAAAACCACCACCACTTCCATGATCACCACTGCGCTGGAGTTGGCAGGCCGCGACCCGTCCGCTGTCATCGGCGGCAAGCTGCCCCTCATCAACGGCTACGGCAAGGCCGGCAAGGGCGACGACATCGTGATCGAGTCCTGCGAGTTCGCCGAGACCTTCCTCAAGCTGACCCCCTATCTGTCCGTTGTGCTGAACATCGACAACGACCATCTGGATTACTACGGCAGCATGGGCGAACTGAAGTTTGCCTTCAAGCGCTTTGCCCTGATGACCAAGTTCATGATCTTTGCCAACGCCGACGACAAGAACACCATGGATGTCATGTACACGCTGGACCGCCGCGTGCGCACCTTCGGCATCCAGAACGACGGCGATTATCAGGCACTGAACGTGAACGAATACAAACCTGGCTTCTTTGAGTTCGACCTGAAGGAGTGGAGCAAAATCACCGGCCACATCCGGCTGGCCGTGCCCGGCTACCACAACATTTACAATGCGCTTGCCATGTGCGCCGTCTGCCGCTTCATCGGCCTGACCGTGGAGCAGTGCGCCGATGCAGCCCTGAATTTCAAGGGCGCTGGCCGCCGCTTTGAGGTTTACGGCGAGTGTAACGGCGCTCTGGTGGTGGACGATTATGCGCATCATCCCACCGAGCTGCGCGCTACCCTGAACACCGCCAAGGAGATGGGCTACAAGCGTCTGATTGCCGTCCACCAGCCGTTTACATACAGCCGCACCAAGATGCTGTTCAACGACTTTGTGGATGTGCTCAAGATCCCCGATATCACTGTGCTGACCCCGATCATGGGCAGCCGTGAGCCCAACGATCCCACCATTACCAGTGCAAAACTGGCCGCTCAGATTCCCGGCTCTGTTCTGGTGAACAGTCTGGAGGAGGCCGCCGAGTGGGTCAAGCAGAACGCCCGGGAGGGCGATCTGGTCATCACCCTCGGCTGCGGCGACATCTACAAGGCCAGCAAGATGATGGTGGCTGATAATAAGTAACGTCCAGCCAATAAAATATGCGGCCCCGTCACGTTGAATGCTCAACGCGGCGGGGCCGCTTTTTATGATTGTCTGTCATTGGGAAGATACAATAACACCTCACAATGCCTGCCGACTTCTCCAATATCTTAAACTGTACTTGCTTCGAGGTCTTTTAATGCTCTTCCATCCGTTGTTTTCCATGTTCTGGGCCCACTCACACTATACCCTAAAAGGAAATCAGCTGCCGCCGAAGAACTCGAAAAAAGGATATCATCTGTCAGTACTAAATCTTTTACATGCCCATCCTGAAAATACTTTTCTCGCAACTTCACTGCACCCGCGGTCAAAGATTTGTCGGATGTTTTTTCATTTACTGTTGCACCTTTCAGCACAACGAAACCTTCCGTTGTCACTTTACCATTTGCTTTAACATTTCCAATTTCAATGCTCAACATTTCATCATCAAGTAAAGAATCATTTTGCGTAGGTGTATTTAAAACAGCTTCCAAAACCTTATATCCCAATGCACTAATCAGAATTTTCACATTGTCAATAAATTCTTCCATTACAGCAATTTGAGATTCTTTCATCACAGTATTGCGATATGTATTTTTTGTAAGAACCTCATAGCGTTTACAATTTCTCGCAATTTCAACAAAGCGATTTTCAAGATACCGTATCAATGCTTTATTCAAATCCCGACCAACAAAAATCACAGCTGTAGTCCAGTAATACTTTTCTTTTTCGGCTTGATAATCACGGATATGCTGTACAAGTCTTTCTTTTACATTTTCCGCTTCACCAATGTATACAGCTTCTGTTCCATCATCCTCTTTGCAAAATAAGAAATAAACGCCCGCCTGCATAATATCATTTCTCGTACAGGACGGAACGTCAATCCTTGGAATTTTTATTGCTTTACCGTTCCAGTTCGAAAGCTCTGCCGTTATAATGCTGTCTGGCGACCCGTTCACCAAAAATAGCTCAATAGATTTTCCATATGCCATATTCTCTTCACCTGCCCTTTTCATTCTATCGCATCGTACCTTGAATTTCAATTATTGATTTTCCGACAAGAAAAAACGCTTTGAGATTTCTCTCAAAGCGTTTTCTGTTCAAGCCGGCGACTACCTATTTTCACGCGCCGTTTCCAGCGAACTATCTTCGGCACAAGTG
>ERZ1106973.778-NODE-778-length-35695-cov-7.990123_pt1 | contig 35695 bp, 39 predicted proteins | sample MGYA00403686_ERZ1106973 | MGnify/ENA primary metagenome ERZ1106973 (study PRJEB35170, sample SAMEA104062408) | human gut metagenome | biome: human gut; feature: human-associated habitat; material: faeces | place: Denmark | collected 2012-11-06 ...
GCGTGCCGAAAATAGTTGGAGGGCAGCCTCCCGTGAAAATAGGTCGACGCCGACATCTTTCCAGCCACTTACTTATGTAGGTGGCTTTTTTATTTGTTTATATGTATATTTAATACTAACAATTATAAAAAAGCAAATAATGAATGTAAATGATCAATCAAATAAATTCTATAAAAATAACAAAAACGATTCTATTTGGTGGTTGGATAACGCTGATGATATCAAAGGTGAATGGGAATTTACATTTGACAAAAAGAAGTTTTTCAATCTATTTGCTGATTATCCACACAATCTAACGCCAGAAGAAAAAGAGATATTCGATAAAGAGAACCCATATTGGAAAGACTTTTTCAAAGACAGACAATAACTATAAGCACTCAAAACATAATGTGCTTTTTAATACCTTTAATCAAGGCACTTGATTAGTGTCTTTTTTTATTATTCTGAATATGACATTTAAAAGAGATTCTTTTTGTTTTATTAAACTGCATTATCAGTGACGAAAATATATATAGAAACGCAGGAAAAGAAATGTTATGGAATTTTTGAAAGAAATCTTGGGCGACGATACTCACTTATGTTAGTGTTAATCAAAATATCTAATGCATACAAAAACAAAATTCATTGAAAGCGGAGTGTAAATCATATATAATATCATTATAGAAGTATTAGCCAGCACTATATGGGGATTATGAGAAATTTTGATGAAATATAATTTTTTAGAAAAAGCATTATTGCTTATAATGTTATACTCTGATTTGTTTTATTTAAAATACAAATGGAATTGCGATAATGTTTCTGTTCGCAAAACAAATCCGAATAAATATTTTCAACCTATTTTATATAGATTGAGTGGTTATAGAAAAAATAAAGTTGAATTAGGTCTATTGATTTTAGAAACCTATTCCCATTTCATTGCTGTAATAGTTCTTGTCGAAACTATTTTCAGTTATATTTTAAATACATCATTTCTAAAACCAATCGTACTATTTTCTTTTTGGCTAATTAGTGGTATATTTGTAATAATTTATTTAGTAATTAATTCAATGAAAGATAGATGGTGATTATGTGGTGGATTTTGAGGCGAATTTAAGGGATAAAATCAGCAGAGATATGCCATTGGAAAAACTGGTAGATACATTTTGTGAGCTGTGCAGTGAGGTGCAGAAGGACGAAATGTATCTGTTTGAGACGGGAATATTTCAGTTTACTTGTGATGAAGAATTTTATTTTTCGTTAGTCAGACAATATGACACTGTCGGAGATGAATACTATCAAGTTCATTTGGATATAATTTTTCCGCCAAGCAAAGCTAACTACAATATGTCTCAAACAAAATGGCTCAACACAGCCGATGAAATGAGAAATTATATTAAAAATTCAGACGAATACAAGCTGCTAGCTGATGAACCGATATATAAAGTAGAAGTGTGGGCGGACAAGACATAATTGAAAGTTGTTATAATTTCGGTATTGTTCCTTATATCTGTACTCGGTCCGCATATAAAATTATGAATATTAAGATATAACAGATAGCTATAATATAACAAAGATCTGTCGATGTGTGTGCATCGGCAGATTTTTTATTTTAAGAAATAAATTACAATTTGAACTGCTTATTAAAGTTATGCCGCATTAGCAATGCGGCTGTTTTTATGCACAAAAGCAGAATAAAATGAGGAAAATAAATTTATTTTAGCTTTTTGGCAGCTTAATATGCGGATAAAGTGAATAAAAATGTTTTTTCGGGCTTAAGGGTGGAAGGACTTTTTGTGTCCTTCAAAATCGGCTTTTGGTGAAAGGAAGAAAAATGACGAAAAAAACGGAGAAGAAAATCAGAAAAGGTTTAGAGACTCTTGCTTTCGGCAATGTCAGCGACGCTGTGTCTCTTTTGTTTTTGTCGGATGAGGAAGTGCTGTCGAAAATTAAGCGGATGAAGCTAAACAATATCAGCGAAATCAAGCGGCCAAAGGGCGGCGGTATGGAAATTAAATTTTTCGACAGAATCAAGGCGTGCGAAAAGCTGGCAGAGAGTGAATCGTCGGGCGAGGGCGGTTTGAGCTTTTTTGCGGCACTGGAAAAGGGCGCTGAAAATTTGGCGGAGAGTGGCGACAATGGTTGAGTTTTCTGCATTTTCGCCGAAACAGATGAGGGTATTGACTTGGTGGTGCAAAAGCTCAAAAGACAGAAATAAAACCGGACTGATATGCGACGGAGCGGTGCGCAGCGGAAAAACGCTGTGTATGTCGCTGTCATTTGTATCATGGGCTATGTGCAATTTCGGTGGCGTGTCTTTTGCGCTGTGCGGAAAGACGGTCACCTCTCTGAGACGGAATCTTGTGACGCCGATGATACCGATACTGAAATCCCTTGGCTTTACTGTAGCAGAAAAAATAAGCCGCAATTATCTCGACATTGAAAAGGGCAGAGTAAAAAACAGATTTTATTTGTTCGGCGGCAGAGATGAAAGCTCTGCGTCGCTTATTCAGGGTATGACCTTGGGCGGTGTTCTTTTTGACGAGGTGGCGCTGATGCCCCGTTCTTTTGTGGAGCAGGCATTGGCACGATGCTCGGTAGAGGGCTCTAAGTTTTGGTTCAACTGTAATCCGGAGCACCCGTTTCATTGGTTTTATAATGAGTGGATAAAAAAATCAAATGAAAAGAATATGCTCTATCTTCATTTTTCTATGGACGACAATCCGTCACTTTCCGATGAAATCAAAAGCAGATACAAAAGCCTTTATACAGGCGCATTCTACGAACGTTTTGTGGAGGGTAAATGGGTAGCCGCAGACGGACTTGTTTATCCTATGTTCGACAGAACGAAGCATATCGGCAGAGGGGATAATTTTTGTGAATACTATTTGTCCTGCGATTACGGAACGGTCAATCCTTTTTCACTGGGGCTGTGGGGAAAATCAGGCGACAAGTGGTACAGAATCAACGAATATTATCATTCTTCACGAGACAAGGGTGTGCAGCTCACAGACGAGGAATACTACGGTCATCTAAAGGAGCTGGCGGGACATAGGAACATAACGGCTTTGATAATTGATCCGTCGGCGGCATCTTTTATTGAGACGGTGCGTAGGCATGGCGAATACAGGGTTATTAAGGCGGACAATGATGTGCTCAGGGGAATCAACAGAGTGTGTCAGGCACTTAAAAACAATGAAATCTGTATCTCGCCCGACTGCACCGACACACTGCGAGAATTCTCAATTTACAGATGGGACAACAGCATAAAGCAGGATGCACCTAAAAAGGAAAATGATCATGCAATGGACGACATAAGATATTTTGTGCGGACCGTTTTGGACGGTGATACAAGGGATTGTGCATTTTCCATTGCAGTAGAAAGGAAGTGATGTCTTGGGCTTATTAAAGAGAGAAAAGAAAAAATCCACAGATGAAAAGGAAACTTCAAGCGTCCAAACGGGCTCGCTGAACAATCATCCGTTTTATCAGCTGAACAGATACACGCCGCTGTGCGGTACTAACTATAGAGTTTATGCGGCGCTGCGAGAGGGCGTACCTATCATAGACAGTGCCGTAAACAAAATAGTTCGGCTGATGGGCGGCTTTAAGTTCGTTACGGGAAATAAATCCGTTGATTATGAAACAAACAAGTTTTTTGAGCGTGTGAATGTGGGCGGAAATCAAAGAGGCTTGCAGTCATTTTTGGATAACTTCGTATCACAGCTGTTGACCTATGGCACGGCTATAGGCGAGATAGTGGGAGACGAAAACGGAATTTATGCGCTGTACAACGGCAGTCTCGAAAGTATAGATGTAAAGCGAAAGGCCGGCAGTCTGGATTTGGAATACTACAATACCTCGTCGGGCAAGCCGATAAAGGTGCAGGATGAAAGCAAGATACTGTTTTCTGTGCTTAATCCGGAGCCGGGAGAAATTTTGGGCACGAGTCTGCTCAGAGGGCTGCCTTTTGTATCGGATATTCTGCTGAAAATCTATAACACCATCGGTACAAATTGGCAGAGAGTGGGCAATCTCAGATACGCTGTCACATATAAGCCGCAGAATGACGGCGGTGACAAGGCATTTGCCAAAGAGAGAGCCACGCAGATGGCAAATGCCTGGAGAGATGCGATGAGCTCGACTGAGGCGGTAAAGGACTTTGTGGCTGTAGGAGATGTAAAGGTGAGCGTTATAGGCGCAGACAACCAAATTCTCGACAGTGAGGTTCCTGTTCGGCAGATGCTGGAGCAAATTATCGCAAAGACAGGGCTTATGCCGTATATGTTTGGGTTGAGCTGGTCCACTACGGAAAAGATGAGTCAGCAGCAGGCTGATATTTTGACTACCGAGCTGAAAGCGTACCGCCGAATAGTGACACCCGTGCTGAGAAAAATCGGCGAGGAATATTTGTTCACAAGAGGATGTTATATACCTATAGAAGTGGAATGGGAGGATATTACGCTTCAGGATGAGACAGAGCACGCACAAGCGAGACTCTATAACGCTCAGGCAGAAAAGATTATCGGGGAGGTAAATAATGAACCATAATGTAATAACTAAGAGCATTGCAACAGATGATGATATGAAAAAAATCAGCTCTTTTGCACGCCGAGAAATGAACAGAGATGAGATATATACCTTTAACGTAACTCTGTGTACTAACGAGGTGGACAGGGACGGCGAAAAGTTTACGGTGGAAGCACTGAACGAACTTGCACCTATGTTTGTAGGCAAGACCGGTATCTCCGATCATTCTATGAAAAGCTCTGACCAAAGGGCAAGAATATTTGAGACTTCGGTAGAACGAGACGATACCGAAAAAACCGCCGACGGCGAGCCGCTGTATCGACTGAATGCAAAGGCATATATGCTGAGCAATGAACAAAACCAAGTGCTCATTGACGAAATTGATGCCGGAATAAAAAAAGAGGTGTCCGTTTCCTGTTCGATGAAAAATACAGTTTGTTCTGTTTGCGGAGCGGACAGACGAAATGGCGGATGCAGTCATATTAAGGGCAAAAGCTATGACGACAATCTGTGCTTTGATATTCTCAGTGGGCCTACGGACGCCTATGAGTTCAGCTTTGTTGCAGTTCCGGCTCAGCGCAGGGCAGGAGTACAAAAATCATTTTGTTTCACAGATACGGCAGAATCGGGAGATATAGTAAAGGCTATAGGTACCTGTGACAGCGATATTACTATAACAAAATCTCAGGCTAAGAAATTATCGTCATATATAGACCGACTGAAAGAGGAGGCTGTACTGGGTGAGAATTATAAAAATGAGCTGGCTAAGGAGGTTGTGTCACTGTTTTCTAAGGCGTTTCCGCAGGTGGACAAGAGGCTGTTTTCATCTGTGGTGGCAGTGATGACATCAAAAGAGCTGTTGGGCATAAGAGACGGAATGAAAGGCTCAGCAGAGAAAAAGGTTGTTCCGCAGCTTACACAAAACAAAAAGACTATCCAAAATGACTATTCGGAATTTAGAATTTAGGAGGTAATACAATGGTTTCATTCAACGGATATAACACAAAGGTAATCACAGCAATCACCGAAATGACTAAGGAGGAAGTGGGAAGCCCTATCACTTTCGGTAACGACAGCAGAGTGTCAGCTGCAGGCGACGGAGCGGACTTCTTGGGCATATGTGTGGCAGTGCGAGATATGTATTGCAGTGTGCAGACAGACGGTTATGTTGAGCTGACATATCAGGGTACTGCACCAAAATACGGCTTTGTAAATCTCGTTTCTACAGACGGCAAAGCGGTCAAGGTAGCTGAGGCATCAAAAGCCACAGGCGTTCTTCGTCGTGTAATCAAGGTGGACGAGGATAACAAAACAGTAGGCTTTTTACTTTAATTCACAGGAGGTAACGAATAATGGCATATGATAATTTGAAACTTGACAAGGGACTTTATACCTGCCAAAAGGGTTTTAATGCAGCACTTGAGGCGATTGACCCATCGGACAATTATATCGGTACAAATATGGAAGGATTAGACGCATATCAGCGACAGCTTAAGCGATTTGATATTAAGGTGTCGGGTGCTAATTCCGATACTGTGTCCAAATTCTTTTCTACATCCGACTCTGCAGCGTTGTTTCCGGAATATATTTCCCGTGCAGTGCGACAGGGCATAGACGACACTAATATTGTGGACAAGCTCATTGCAAGCAAGACCAATATAGACTCTCTCGACTACCGTGCTATTGAGAGCGTTTCGGCTGATGAGAACGACTATATAGGCGCAATCAACGAGGGTGCTTTTATCCCCGAAACAAGAATAAAAACAAAAGACACGCTCACTTCCCTGCATAAGCGAGGCAGAATGCTCACAGCTTCCTACGAGGCTATCAAATCTCAGAAGCTGGATGTGTTCACTGTAGCGCTGAAACAAATCGGCGAATATATTTCCGCCTGTCAGCTTGTGGACTTTTTGAATGTTTTGACCGCACAGGGCAGTATTCACACTATCTCATATACAGATTCGAGCAAGGGAGTTCAGTATAAGGATATTGTTAATCTTTGGAACGAGCTTGCTCCGTACAATATGACAACTGTTCTTGCAGATACCGACAGTCTCGGCAAGCTGCTTAATATTGAAGAATTTAAGGATTCCGCAGCAGGCCTCACATTTCACGGTACCGGCAATCCGATTACACCTATGGGTGCGGATGTGGTCAGAGTGCCTAAGAAAATCGGTGAGATCGGCATTATCGGACTCGACAAAAACTACGCTATGGAGATGGTGCAGTTTGGTGATGTTGTCACCGATTTTGATAAGCTGATTGACAGACAGCTTGAGAGGGCGTCGATTACTGCCACAGCAGGCTTTTCACCTATTTTCAGAGATGCGGCATTGATGCTCCAATAATTTGCGGAGGTGATGACGAATGATGTCCGTAGACGATACATTGTCTTTGCTTAAATCAATATCAAGTCTTGATGATGAGGAGACAGATAGGTTTTTGCCGATACTGAAAAAGAATTATTATTGCTACTGCGATAATGTGTCGTTGGATACAGTTGCAGATGAGAACAGACTGATGTATTTTGTTGCGGCAAAAACAAATTACGAGATAATGCTCATAAAAAACAGCGAGTCGTCGGTCACTTCCTTTACTGCAGGAGATGTCACCGTTACAGAAAGCGGCGGCGTCTCCGTTGCAAAGGATATTTATGAGTCCGCAAGGTGTGATGTGTCTGATATTATCGGCGACAACTGCTTTGCCTTTTTAGATGTTTAGAGGATGAATTATGAGCTTTGATAAAAGTAAAATTTGCAGTGATTGTTTTGAAAAATACGGCAGGAGCTTTGAAATCGACTACAGCGACGGCAAAAAAGGTAAGGGCTACGCCATAATCCAGCAGGTTTGGCGCAGGCTGAAATCAAAATTTGAGCCGGTGTCATCACAGCTCGGTATGGCTTATACCGACTATTATCTGTATTATGGTCCGGCAGAGCTGGATATTACCCGCCTTAAGAGAGATGATATGCTCACCTTCGATGGTGTCAGATATTATTTTGTCCGTGCCGAAAGAGTTGCTGTAGGTGATACTACCCAATATTATGCCGGTGTTTTGAAACAGGTGTACGAGGAGGACAGCAATGTATTTGGATAAAGAAATCGACAGACTGATAACTCGACTGCGAGCCTCCGAAAAGCTGACGGGAGTCGGTATAATTAAAGCCTATCCCTATGCTCCAAAACCTACTTGCCTGAACAAATGCGTTATTGTTTTGTCGCCGGGCAGTATGAATATAAAAAACGAAGCTATAGGCGACAATGTGTTTTTTGGCAAGTACAGTATTGATGCAGTGATGTTCGCACCACAGGATATGGGCAGTCCGGTTGCACTGACACTGGCATCTGACTTTTTGGCTGCTGCGGTAGATAATGATGTGAGCTCAATCTATATCGGCGATACCGAAAAGGATGACACTGTCAGGTGCTACAGCAGAAAGTGCACTTTGACTTTTTATTCGGACTTTGTATTTGGAGATGATGACGATGGAACAGTATGATGACTACGAGACGGCAGAATACATAAGCGATTGTATAATGCTCGACTCCCGTCGCTATGACGGTGACTAAAACGGATCCGCTCTTTATCTGCCCACAGTAAAGGCGAGCCGATAATCTGTGGGCAGAAGGGAGCATAAGTATGCAAAGTATAAAAATGAGCTACAAGGGTTTTGTGTTCGACGCAAATCCTACAGAACTGAAAATAAATAAGAAAAAGGGAATATCAAAAAAGACGGTTCCCTTTGGAATTTCTAAGGTCAGCGAAATATCGTCGATGCCTGCCGTCATCAGCGGCAAGGGAGCCTTTTACGGTGCTGACGCATTTGAAAAAGCAGGGGAGCTGATGAGGATTTTTGATTCTCCCGACAGCGCATATCTTTTTATTCCTCCGTCATTCAGCGCAAAAGCGATTTTCAGCAGTCTCGATGTTTCGTATTGTGCGGCAGGGAACAAGGTGGAGTATGTGTTTGAGTTCATTCAGGATACTAATAATAAGAAAAACCAAAAGCCGATTGATTTTACCTACGCTTTGAAGGATGAGAATATGTATGACATTGCTCACAGGTGCAGTTCGGATATTGAGGGCTTGTTTTTGAACAATGATTATGAGGATTTGTTTTCTGTTGAGGAGGGTGACAAAATATGGCTGGGCTGATATTTTCGGCATATGACACAGAGGAAAAGGAGATAGCCGTCAGCAATGTTTTGTCTTATGAATTGTCAAAGGATGAGGACGCAGCTTGCCACGGATTGAGGCTGTATTTTATCTCGAAAGTACCTTTGCCGGAGCTGTTTATGCTGAGAGCAAAAAATAACGGCACTATTGTATTTAACGGTTATGTTGATACTCAGCGTGAAACATCGGACGAAAAGGGGACAGTGTGTTTTGTTTTTGCCAGATCCACGGCGTGCGTTCTTTTGGACAATGAGGCTAAGCCGCAGGTTTATTTTAAGCCTACGGCTGAGGCTTTGTTTTTGTCTAATGCAAAGGGTTTAGGCTTTTCATCGGATTTACCTGAGATAGTCGGCGACACAGATTATCAGGTAGACAAGGGCAAAAGCTGCTATGCCGCAATAAATGATTTTGTATACAATTTGACGGGAAAGAGTATGGTCGTAGATGTCGATAATCATATAAAGCTCAGAGAGGACGGCACGAAACGCAATGTCGATTCTGCCGATATTATTTCTGTAAAGAGGACAATAAATCGAGGCGGAATTATTTGCAGGCTTGACTGCAAAACAGACGAGTCGGAGGACTATACCTATCATTTCAAAAGTAAGTATTTTGAAAATAAAAAGATATTAACCTCCAAAAAGCAGAACATTTCCTCTATGTCACTTTACCGCCGTCAGTACGCACTGAAAAATATTTTGGAAAAATCCGCGGCAGATTATTTCACATACGAAATCAGAGTGAACGGCAGCTGGAACGGAGACTTGTACGATTTGGTAGAGATTGATGACAGTTATTTCGGAAGTACAGATGACTGTGTAGTGTCATCTCTCCGATATTCTATGAATGACAGCGGAACCGAAACAAAAATTGTTTTAAGAAAAAAGACTGATTTGGAGGAGATAACCTATGTGGCTGAGTAGAAAGGTACAAAGACAGGAAAAGGACATTAGGACTCAAAAGGGCAGGGTGACTATTTCTTCATCGGAGAGAATAGAAACCGGCTCTACAGTAAGTGAGCGCAATATAGGATTGTGCCAGCCCTATGGATACAGCGCAAGACCGCCGGTGGGTGAGGAGGTATTTATCATTCAGTCTTCAGACGGGCAGGCCGTAGCAGGAGTAAAGTCGGAGGCTCAGCACTTAGACAGCGGAGAGATACGACTGAAAAGCAAGGGCGGCGCAACCCTTATTTTGCGTAATGACGGTTCGGTAGAAATAAATTCATTAGTTATTGATAAAAACGGAGTGATGAAAAAATGATAGGTTTTGCAGCAAAAGAGACGACAGTCCCTAATGATGCTGTCGGCGAGATGGCAGCGGATGCTGTTATGAGGCTGACTGCAAGACGGGGCAGATTTTATCCTAACAAAAATTTCGGTACAGCGTTTTTGCCGTCGTGTATTCCGACGAGAGAGTGGGCAATGGCGTATGGCAGACAAGCCCTCGATGATGCCGACGGTGTATATTTGAAAAACGCTGTCGTAAACAAAAATGAGGTGATATATTTTTTGAATATAAACGGAACCGAGAGGCAGGTGACAGTGAAATATGACAACCTATGATGATATATTGAACGAAATGAAAAAAGCGTATTTTGCCGAATGCGGCAGAGACAGCGGCTCACAGGAGCGAACAGAAATGCGACTTGCGGCAGTGGCATCCGAGCTGTACTCTTTGTGCTGCGCTAATGAATATGTGCTCAAACAGGCGTTTCCACAGACGGCAGTAGGCAAATACTTGGACCAACACGCCGCTCTGCGAGATATACACCGAAAGAGTGCATCAAAGGCTACAGGCAAGCTGGTGTTCGGTATCAGCGAAGCGTCCGATACCGAAACAGTAATTCCGCTCGGTACGATTTGTGCTGCCGAGAACAGACCGTACATTCAGTTTGTAACTATAGAAAAAGGGATTATATCTGCGGGACAAACAGAGGCTATAGTTAAGGCAGAGGCATTAGCCGTCGGTGACAGATATAATTGTTCCCCCGGAGAGATAAGCCAAATGGTCAATCCGCCAACGGGTGTGGAGACTGTGACTAATTCTTCTTATTTTTTAGGAGGCTCCGATGAGGAAAGCGACGAGATGCTTAGGAGCAGAATACTCGATACTTTTAAGCTCTCCGACGGCATAAGCAGAGAATATCTCGAATCCATGATTATAGAAAACACAGATGCAAGGGACTGCAGAATTTTTGCTCCGTCTGCCGATGGTGTTGAAATCAGAGTCCGTGTGGACAATGGGTCACTGAGCAGTGAGCAAATCGATGCAGTAAAGAATACGACTCTGATATTCGATTTGTTAGGCGAAAAAGTAAATATTTATTCAGCCGACAGCCTCGATTTTTCCATTGTTGTGGAAATCATAAGCGGAGATGCCGGTGATGATTCTATAAAAAGGCGTGTAGAAGATATATGTACCGGTCTGAGAATAGGGCAGTCGGTAGACTTGGAGTATATCGAATATGCGCTGTCGGATATTTGTTACTGCAAGATTACATCGCCACAGCAGGCAGGCGGCTTTATTGCCGTTGACAAAAAGCATTACGGCTCACTTTCATCTTGTGAGGTGTACAGATATGAGTAATACCCTAAGCAGACTTATGCTTTTGTTTGCCGAATTAGGCATAGATACGGAGTCGGGAAGTTATGACAAGGCAGAGATTGTTGCTTATGCAGCAGGTATAGACATGATTAAAAACACAATAGACGCATAGAGAAAAAGAATTTTTGACCTATGGTCAGACAGCCTCATGCCTAAGGAAAAATATACTATGGATAATTTTGATAAACGGGCAAAATCTGTTTGTAAAAGTTATACCATAGGCAAAAAGAATGTACTCTTTGAGGGCGTTGATTACACAGCTTTTTCTGAATTTTGGAACAGATGGGGTTATCCGTTTGCCACAGCGGTTTGTTCCGGCACAGGTATGAGCTGGAACAAAATAGAAGATGCAGGCTGTAATTGGAAAATGTGCGATCACATAGGCTTAATGTGGAGTATGACAGATACAATGGAGGTAGATTGATGAGCAGTTCAAACAAGACTAACAGAATAGGACTAAACGAATGGGTGGGCACAGATGTGCCTAAGATGGAGGATTTTAATGCCGACAATGCACGGCTGGACAAAACGTTGGGCAATCATTTGGACGATATCAGCATCCATGTTACTTCTGCCCAAAAAGACAGATGGGACAATCCGTATTATATCCAAAGCTATTCGGGCAACGGAGCCTCCAACCGAAAAATTGAGCTGAAATGCAGCTTTGCACCGGCGTGGGGCATAATTTTTCCGTCAACAAATTTAGTGGGCGTAACGGATTTTGACAACAAGGCACATTATAATTATTTTGGCATTTTCAGCGAGGCAGGCTCAACTTTGGGATTGACATTTGCCGGCGGAAAGTCGGTTACTGTGACTGACAGCACGCAGCCTATCAGCAATTATGAGTTCAAAAATTTTAATCAGTTGGGAACCTCTTATGTTATTGTGATGTTTAGGTGATACATAATTTTTTTTGTATAATTTTGAATTATTATTCATTTTTTGTTGCAATCATATGTAAAAAAGTGGTAATATAAAAAGGAACATTATCTTCTCGGGAGGTCACAGTATGAAAGAAGAAAGTAAAAAGTACGCTCGTGAGGCAATGGACATTGTTGAACACGCAGCAAAAAAAATCGGTTCGCGTTTGCCCGGCTCTGAGGGTGAAAGAAAATTTCACAACTATATGGCAGACAAATTGAAAGAAATCGGAATTAAACCCGTAACAGAAGAATTTGCGGTTTCTCCCCGTTCATCCATAGGCGGTATTTCCTATGCAGGTATGTACGGACTCATTTCCAGCCTTTTGATTTTCTTTGCACTGGAGCTTAAGGCAGTATGGTTCGGTTTGGCTCTCAGCGGTGTTTTGGTTACGGTTTGGCTGATTTTCAGCGTGTTCCTTTACAAAACATGGTTTGATATGTTCTTCCCACAGGAAATTTCTCAAAATACATACGGTGAGCTTTTACCTCCCGACGGAAAGTATAATTATACAATTATCCTTTCCGGTCACACAGACACATCTTGGACATGGCGTCACAGTGAGCATTCCTATAAGTATAAGGATAAGCCGATTATCGGTATGCTCGCTACTTACGGAAAAGTAGGTTTCGGTGCTATTTGTGTATTCTTTAACATTTTTGCTTCTATCGCTATGACTGTTATTTATACCGGTCAGATGGCAGGCGCACAGTGGGCTGATACACTTATCGCATCAAATTCGTTCAATAATTTCCTGTTCGCTATGCACTTCTTGCCTATTCTTACAGCAGTAGGCTCTGCATTTGTTATTATGTGGGGCGACCCACACGAGCGCAACGCATCTCGTGGCGCTATGGACAATGCTACCGGTATTGGTCTCAGCTATGCTGTCACTAAGTACTTTGCAGAGAATCCTGAAAAGATGCCTAAGAATTGCCGTATCGTAGACTTTAACTGCGGCTCTGAGGAAGCAGGCCTTCGTGGCTCAATGCACTTTGCACAGGAGCACAAGAATGACGACCTTACTAAGAATGCTTGGAACATTAACATTGACTCCGTAGCCGACAAAGAGTATTTTGAGGTTGTTATTCAGGACGATTGGCAGTTCTGCCGTTTCGATACTGATATGGAAAAGATGTTTAAGGATACATTCAACGAGCTCGGCATTGAGAGCAAGACTAACGGTTGTATCCACAACCCTGTAGGCGGCTGTGACAGTACACCTCTCACAAAGGCAGGCGTTAAGTCAGTTACATTCGCTGCACAGAATCCGGTTCTTACCTATTATTATCACACATGGCGTGATATGCCTGAGCGTTTCGAGATGGAAACAGTAGGCGACGGTTTTGATGTCGTTCTCGGCGTTATCGACAAAATTGCCGCTTTCCAAGAGGCTAACGGCTATAACGGTCCACAGAAAAAGTAATAGTAATAAGAAAAGGCACAGCTTGGCTGTGCCTTTTTGTATGTAACGGCAATTTATATCTGCGTATTTTGGCGATTTGTTTCCGTTACAGCCGGTGCAAAAACCATTTTATGATGCTTTATCTGCTGTTGTCAGCATTGCGACAATGATAAAAAGTTGAATTACAATGACTAACTATAATGATATAGTAAACTACAGTCTATTATATCGTTTACAAAATTGTTACAAAGTTTACAAAAAAATAACTCAAACCACTTGAAACTTGATTTGATTTGGTATATTATAGATATGATTATCGGGTGGAATAGTCCCATTTCTAAAAAGATAGGAGTAAAATGGCGTGATTGAATTTAGAGATGTAACTAAAATTTATGACAGTAACGGTACACACGCCCTTGAAAAAGTTAATCTGAAGATAGAGGACGGCGAATTTGTATTCGTTGTCGGTTCTTCGGGTGCGGGCAAGAGTACCTTTTTAAAATTGATAATGCACGAAGAAAAGCCTACAGAGGGCGAGGTAATTGTAAACGGATATTCCTCGGACAAGCTCAAAAAGAAACAGGTTCCTTATTACAGAAGAACAATGGGAATTGTGTTCCAGGATTTCAGAATTATCCCGAAGATGTCGGTATATGACAATGTGGCTTTTGCAATGCGTGTTATCGGCGCAAAGGAAAAAGAAATCAGAAAGAGAGTACCGTATATTCTCCAGCTTGTCGGACTGTCTCAAAAGGCTCGTTCTATGCCTAATGAGTTGTCGGGCGGTGAGCAGCAGCGTGTTTCTCTCGCCAGAGCATTGGTAAACAATCCTGACCTTATCATAGCCGATGAGCCTACAGGTAATGTTGACCCTGAGATGAGCCATGAAATTGTTGACTTGCTTACCAAGATTAACAACAGCGGCACAACTGTAGTTATGGTTACTCATGAGCACGACCTCGTTCGCTCGTTCCAGCGCCGTGTAATTGTTATCCAAAACGGACAGATTGTGTCCGATACACCTGACCCGACTTATGCTAAGTTTAAGGCAAAGGAGCCGGAAAAGGTTACCGATATGTTCTATTATGAAGAAGATACAAAACAAGAGCACGTTGCCGAAGTATTTGATAATCTCGGCGACATAGTGGATTCTGCCTCCGAAGAAGAGGAAAATACCGAGGGAGGTGAGCAGTAATGAACGCATCGAGCTTAAGATACTTAATCAAAGAGGGCTTTCGTAACACTTGGGCAAACAGAATGATGTCTGTCGCTTCTATTTGTGTACTGCTCAGCTGTCTTGTGCTTATCGGTTCTGCCACAATGATGTTCCTCAATATTGACTCTCTCGTCCAAAAGGTCGAGGACGAAAATGTTATTATGGTCTACATTAAGGACGGAACAAGTGACGATGACGAAAAGGCTATGGGTGAGCAGCTCAAAAAGATAAGCAATATCGAAAAGGTTGAGTTTGTGCCTAAAGAGGTTGCTTGGCAGGAGCAGCTTGACACTATGGAGGATGCTCAGGCAAAGTTCTTTACAGAAAATTCAAAGACAATTCCTCTCCCCGATGCTTATAAGGTAACTGTTACCGATTTGCAGCAGTTCAGCACTACAGTAAAGGCTATTAAGGGACTCGATAATATCGATACTATTCGCCAAAATACCGATTTGGCTAAAAAACTGGATACTATCAGTCGTGGCATAAGCATTATTGCCATTGCTATTATAGTTATTCTGTTTGCTATTTCGCTGTTTATTATTTCAAACACAATCAAGCTCACCGTATATTCCCGCCGCCTGGAAATCAGCATTATGAAATCTGTTGGTGCCACAAACTCATTTGTCAGACTTCCGTTTGTGGTAGAAGGTATTATTTTGGGAATAATAGCAGGTGTACTGTCACTGTTTGTTGTGTGGGGCGTCTACGAGCTGGCGATAAATCAGTTCGCAGATATATTCAAGTCGCTCAGTCTTGTGCCTCTCGCATTTACAAAATATGCTTGGCCGATGCTGGGAGTATTCGTAGCTATCGGTGTTATCAGCGGTGTAGGCGGTTCGCTTATCACCATGCGTAAATATCTTAATAAGGAAGGTAGTGAGATAAGTGCGATTTAACAGAGTTAAAAAAATTATTGCCGTTTGTCTCAGTCTGATGTTTGTGGTTTGTTCTGCTTTCGGCGGATACGGTACTGCTTCTGCGGCTACCAAAAGCGAGCTTCAATCCAAAAAGCAGAAGATTCAAAGTCAGATTGATTCGGCACAAAGCAAAATCAACAAGCTTTCTAAGGAAAAGGATAAAACAGAGGATTATGTTACTGCACTTCAGCAAAAAATAGATGCTATGCAGGACAAGATTGAAGTCCTCCAAAAAGATTCGGATGACTTGCAGTCGAGCATCAACACTATTCAGTCTAAGATAAATGATGCCGAGGCAGAAATTGACCGTATCCAAAAGGAAATTGATTCAAAGCAGGCAGAGTTCGACAAGCTCTTTGACGAATATTGCCAGAGACTTCGTGCTATGTATGTTTCGGGCTCCGTGAGCAATCTTGAGGTGCTTCTTACCAGCTCGGATATCAGCTCTATCCTTACCCGCTCGCAGATGATTAAATCTGTATCCCAAAAGGACAGCAAGGCTCTCGATACTCTTATGAAAAAGATGGAGCAAATCGAAAAGGATAAGGCAAAGCTCGAAAAGACAAGAGCCGACCTTAATACCAACAAGCAGAGCTTGCTCAAGGACAAGCAGGAGCTTCAGTCAAACATAAACAACATTGCTTCTTCTAAGAAAGAACTTGACTCCGAAGTAAGCGAGGCTAATGCTCTTATCAAAAAGCTGTCTAACCAAAAGACAGAGTATATGGAGACCATTTCCTCCAGCAAGGAAGAAATGCAAAAGGTAGAGAATCAAATCCAGGCTATCATTGCCGCAAATTCGAGCAAGGGCTCCGGTTCATACAGCGGCGGCAGCGGAAAACGCCCCGGCGGAAGAGTTTCTGACGCTATGAGCGGCTCATCCAGCGGCAGCGGAAGTTCCAGCGGCAGATTCTGCTATCCTACAAAGTATCATACCGTCTCCGGCGGATATCCTAACTATTCCAGCGGTAAGTATCACGGCGGTCTTGACTTCCCGTGTCCTACCGGCACATCTGTTGTTGCAGCAGGTTCAGGTAAGGTTATTTTTGCGGGATGGAATGCAGGCGGCTACGGCAATCTTGTTATGATTGACCACGGCAACGGACTGGTTTCGCTCTATGGTCATAACTCAAGCGTTGTTGCTTCTGTAGGCCAGCAGGTCAAGAAAGGCCAGCTTATCGCAAGGTCCGGCAGCACCGGCCGTTCTACAGGCCCTCATGTTCACTTTGAGGTCAGAGTAAACGGTACTCGTGTCAGCCCTTGGAATTATCTGTAATTTCAGTTTTAAATCGACATTTTGCCCGACAGTATCATGCTGTCGGGCTTTAATAATTTTGTAACCAAAAAAACAAAAAATTAACATAATTTACCTTTTACTTATAAGTGCCGTTGTGATAGAATATTATTTGTATAATAATGGGTTAATGGAAGCGAAAAATATGACTGAAATGAATAAAAATATTAAAAAACTTTTGGCAATATTATTGTCCGCAGTGGTTATTGTCTCCGGCTGTACTGTTGCGTTCGGTGCGGATAAGAGCACACCCGCCTCGGCTACGGTATCTACTACCGGTACAGATGACAAAAATGTGACTTCGGACTCCGACGGAAAAAAAGACGAGGCAAAAAAGTCTCTGGAGGAACAGCGCAAGGATATAGAAAAGCACCTTGCAGACAGTGAAAAAAAGCTCAGTGAGTATAATGATTCCGCTAAGGAGACCGAGGAGTATATAGACGCCTTAGATGAAAAAATCGGCTATATGAATGAGGAACTTTCTGTTCTTGACAAGGAAATATCCGCTAAGCAAAAAAAAGTTTCTACTCTCGACAAGCAAATTAAGACTCTAAAGTCGGAGCTTGCAAAGTTGACTAAGTCTTATGAAAAAAATCTCGGTGAGTATAATTCGCTTAACGAAAAATTCAATACTACATATGAGGCTTATTGTCTCCGACTGCGTGCTATGTATATCAGCGGCAGTGACAGTATTTGGGTAGCACTGCTCACCAGCAAGGATATTTCACAATTTCTCAGCAGATATGAGATGATAAAGGCTGTATCCAAGAGCGACACAGAACTGCTCGAGGAAGTCAATTCCGAAATTGACCAAATTATGCAAAAACAAACCGGTCTCGACAGCCAAAAGAAAGATTTGACCGAAAAGAACAACAGCCTTGTTTCTAAGCAAAAACAGTATAAATCCGAAAAAGCATCGGTTGAGTCAAAACAGCAGGAGCTCGCAAACAAAAAGGTTGTTATCGCTCAGGACAGAGCAGAGAGCGACAGACTTTTGGCGAAGTATGCCCAAAAGACTCAAATGTACGGCGAGTTTATGAATGAGGACGAAGAAATAATTAAGAAAATCGATGCCGAAAATGAGGCTTTGATTAAAGGATTAAAAGATCCGTCAGAGGTTACTACAGCCAAAGCCGACTACAAAAAAGGTACATATTCCACAACCGCCTCAAAGGATAACGCTCTGTTTGTTCGCTCCAACGGTGCACTGGCTATGGGCTATCCTGTACCGGGACACACATGGGTTTCATCCCCGTTTGGCAAACAGCGTGCAACTCATGTTCATAAAGGAACCGATTTTCCGTGTCCTACCGGCAGCAAGGTCGTTGCCGCCCAAAAGGGTATAGTAATTAAGACTGTAAGGCGTACAGATTCCTACGGCTACTATGTTATGATTTATCACGGCACTGACAAAAAGGGCAGAAAGGTAGTTACGCTCTATGCCCACAATTCTTCTATCCTCGTATCCACCGGTCAGACGGTTAAGAAAGGACAGCAGATAGCTAAGTCAGGCTCTACCGGCAATTCCACCGGTCCCCACTGCCATTTTGAAGTTATATTGGACGGAACTAAGGTAAATTCCGCATACTATACCGGAAAGTAAAATGAACAAGATTAACTACCAAAAAAAGTTGGATGAGCTGATAAACGGCATATCGCAGGGGACTGTACCACGACTGCTTTTGCACAGTTGTTGTGCCCCTTGCTCCAGCTATACACTCGAATATTTGTCACGATATTTTGATATTACCGTGTTGTACTATAATCCTAATATTTCTCCCCGCTCCGAGTTCGATAAGCGTGCCGCCGAGCAGGCTCGACTGATAGCCGAGTTACCTGCACAGCATAAAATAAAGCTCGTTGTGTACGACTATGATTATACAGAGTTTTTGGACATAGCGAGAGGCTACGAGGACTGTCAGGAGGGCGGCGAGCGGTGCTTTAGATGCTACCGTATGAGATTGGAAAAGACTGCCGAAAAGGCTAAGGCAGAGGGCTTTGATTATTTTTGTACCACTTTGTCAATCAGTCCGCTGAAGGATAGCCAAATAATAAATAAAATCGGGTACGAAACCGCAGAAAAATACGGAGTAAAATGGCTGCCCTCAGATTTCAAAAAGAAAGAGGGCTACAAGCGTTCTATAGAACTCAGTCGGGAGTATAATCTCTACCGACAGAATTTTTGCGGCTGTGCGTATTCGAAGAAGGAGGCAAAAGATGAATAAACCCTTGGCAGACAGGCTCAGACCTACCGACCTGTGCGATGTTGTGGGACAAAAGCATCTTTTGACCCCGGGCAAAGCGCTGTACAATATGATAGAAAACGGCGAGGTGCCTAACCTGATATTCTACGGACCGTCGGGAGTAGGCAAAACTACTGTGGCATCAATAATAGCTAACAAAACAAAGCGTGCCCTGCGTAAGCTGAACGGTACTAATGCTTCCACACAGGACATAAAGGATATTGTGGCAGAGATAGGTACATTCACTGCACCTAACGGGATTTTGCTCTATCTCGATGAGATACAATATTTCAACAAGAGACAGCAGCAGAGCCTTTTGGAATATATCGAAAACGGAAAAATAACATTGATTGCTTCCACTACGGAAAATCCGTATTTTTATGTTTACAGTGCTATACTCAGTCGTTCTACCGTGTTTGAGTTTAAGACCGTAGACGCCGAGGATGTTGTGCCTGCTGTAAAGCGTGGATTTGAATTTTTAGAAAAAGAAAACAATATCACCATAGAATGTGAGTCCGGCGTGAACGAAAAGATAGCCGTAGGCTGTGGCGGAGATGTGCGAAAAGCGCTTAATTGCGTTGAAAATTGTTGTTTTGCATCTCCTACTGAGGATAACAAAAAGATTGTTACCCTGGAGACTGCCTCCGATCTCGTACAAAAATCCGCTATGCGCTACGACCGTGACGGAGATGAGCACTATGATATCGTTTCTGCTTATCAAAAGAGTATGAGAGGCTCTGACCCGGATGCCGCATTGCACTATCTTGCTCGACTTTTGGATGCGGGGGATTTGCCGTCCGCTTGCCGCAGACTTGCAGTCTGTGCCAGTGAGGATGTTGGACTCGCCAATCCGCAGATTATTCCCATAGTAAAAGCGGCTGTGGATACTGCTATGATGGTGGGATTGCCCGAGGCAAGACTTCCGCTGGCAGATGCTGTTGTGCTGGTCGCTCTCAGCCCTAAGTCCAACAGTGCCCACGATGCAATAAATGCAGCTATGGCGGATGTTCAGCGTGGCAATTACGGCCCTATCCCACGCCAACTGCAAAACAAGCACTTCGACGGCGAGGACGCAGAGATTAAGGGACAGCATTATATTTATCCTCACGATTATCCTAATCATTGGACTTATCAGCAGTATTTGCCGGATAAAATAAAGGACAAAAAATATTATGAGTTCGGCCCTAACAAGACCGAACAGGCTTATAAAAAATATTGGCAGACCATAAAAGGAAACAAGAATGACTAAAAAACAAAGAGTACTCAATGCAATAGAGGTGCTGAAAAAAGAATATCCCGACGCCTTGTGCTCGCTGAATGCCTCAAATGCGTTTGAGCTTTTGGTCGCTGTCAGGCTTTCTGCACAGTGTACAGATGCGAGAGTGAATCTTGTTACGCCGGCATTGTTTGAAAAATATAAAACTCTTGATGATTATGCTAATGCCGACCTTCAAGATGTAGAAAACCTAATCAGATCCTGCGGATTTTATAAAAACAAGGCCGCTTCTATCATAGGTATGGCACAAAAGATAAGAGATGATTTCGGCGGCAGAGTACCCGACACAATAGAGGAACTGATTACTCTCCCCGGAGTCGGCAGAAAGACAGCAAATCTTATTGTGGGCGATGTATATCATAAGGAGTCCATAGTGGTGGATACTCATATGATACGCATATCCAATCGTATCGGCTTGGTTTCTACCAAAGATCCCCACAAGATTGAGCTTGAACTGAAAAAGATTGTTCCCCCTGAGGAAGGCAGTGATTTTTGTCACCGTATCGTGCTTTTCGGCAGAGATATCTGCTCCGCACGAAAGCCATTGTGTGACGGCTGCCCTATGGAATTTAATTGTAAAAAAATCGGAGTAAAGTGATGAATAAAGAAAATGTTATTTTGATAGGTATGCCCGGTTCGGGAAAATCCACATGCGGCGTTCTTGCCGCAAAATTTTTGCTTAAAAATTTTTATGACACCGACTTGCTTATTCAGGCTCGGGAGGATGCTAAGCTGCAGGATATAATCGACACAAAGGGTATAGATTATTTTCTTAAGGCAGAGGAGGACGCTATCCTCAGCATAAATCTCAGTGCCACAGTTATCGCCACAGGCGGTTCTGTTGTCTATTCCGAAAAAGCTATGGAGCATCTCAAAAAAATGGGCAAGATTGTCTATCTCCATTTGGGTTATGATTCTATGTGCGACAGAATAAAAAATATTGCCACACGAGGCGTAGTTGTCAGAGAGGGCAATTCCCTCAGAGATATGTACGATGAGCGACTTCCGCTGTACGAAAAGTATGCAGATTGCACCATTATTTGCGATGGCAACACAGTAGAACAAACCGCACAGATGATAGCCAAAATAGTGACTATCGATAAATAAAAGTTTAGATTTTATAAATCCGATAACAAACAGCAATATTGTTATCGGATTTTTGCTAAATCCAACAAATACACGACAGAATTGACTGATGAGTCTATTTATGATAAAATAATGATGAAATCAATATAATAAAATCTTAGTTAGGAGGTTGTTTTATGAAAAAAGTAAAAAAATATTTATCCGTCTTTTTAGCGACAGTTATGTCGGTTGTGATGATGCTTACACTTCCGCAGGCAGCTTTCGCCAAAGAAAACCAAACCTATAGCAAAAAAGTTGACGGCATAACATATACCTATACCGTCACAAAAGACAAAGCTAAGATAGTTCAAATCAAAGGAAAGAAAAAGAAAAAAATCTCTGTCCCGTCAAAACTTGGGAAATATCCCGTTTCGGAGATAGGAGCACTCGTATTCGGTGACGAGGAATTTTCCTATGATGCGGATACCATAGTGCTTCCGGATACCGTCACCACCATAGACGGAGGTGCTTTTTACAATTCCGAAGTGAAGAACATTCATTTCGGCTCATCAATGAAAAACTTTAAGGACGGCGCACTCACAAGAATGCCTGCCGTAAAAAAGATTACCGTCAGCAAAAAGAATAAGTATTTTACTGTGTCTAAGGGCGTGCTTTATAACAAGACTAAGACTAAACTCGTTAAGTATCCTACAGCGCAAAAATCAAAGTCGTATTCGGTGCCGTCGACAGTAAAAACCGTTGGCTCCGGTGCGTTTTCAACTTCAAATTATTTGGAAGAAATAAAGTTGCCAAAGTCGGTTACAAAGATAGAGTCAAGTGCCTTTGAGGGATGCGGAAAACTCAGACTTGCAAAAATGCCTAAAGCTCTGAAATCAATAGGTGACTATGCTTATGCCGAGACTGATATCGGCTCGGTGACTCTGCCGTCGTCTGTATCATCTGTAGGCAAGGCGGCATTCGACGGATGTACGAGACTGAAAAAAGCTGACTTGTCTAAGTCTAAGGTAAAGGACATAAAGTCTTTTGCTTTTTCCGATTGCCAAAAGCTCACCACCGTCAAACTGCCGAAAACTGTAGAAAAAATCGGCTCATACGCATTTCATCTCACTGCAATCAAATCTTTTACATTCCCTAAGAAAGTTACGGCTGTTTCAAAGTGTGTGTTTTTCCTCACTCCGTTAGAAAGGGTTACTCTTTCATCGAATACAAAATCTATAGCAGACAGTGCTTTTGAGGAAACAAAACTGAAGAGTATATCCATTCCGTCTAAGACCGAAAAAATCGGCAAGTATGTTTTTGACGGCTGTAAGAGTCTAAAGACGATTACCGTAAAGAGCAAGAAAGTTTCACTCAAAAAGTTTTCCTTCCCGTTCACCCATACGATTGAGACCGTATTTTATGAAGACGGAACAGAAGAACAGCGGTTTGTTGATAAACCTATGAAGGTTACACTGAAGGGTTATAAGGATTCTACTACCCAACAGTATGCAAAAAAATACGGTTTTAAATTTTCACTCATAAAATAATTTTTTATACCGGCTCTTATGAGTCGGTATTTTTTTAATGACAAAATGTTAAATATATGATATTATGGTTTTATAAATTATTCAGGGTGATGTTATGAAAAAAATTATTTCCTTGCTTGCAGCTGTTGTTATTTCGGCTACTGCTGTTGTTGCACCTATTGAGGCTGTGGCGGCAGAGTACAAGGACGGTATTACTGTGTACAATCCTGTCTTTGCCTCTGCTGTCGGCATATCACAGCACAATACTGTTTCGGCTTCTCCTACAGCGACATCTAAGTCATCCTCATTTAACGGCGACACCTACTATACTGCCGGAAAATCTCTGTACCTCCCCATGCGCAATGCCATCAGAGACAGAAAATCGAGTTATACGCTCAATTATCTTTCGGATACATATATTCCCACGAGCAATTTGATTGATGTTATTCAGGACAGCTTTAATGCCTCTTGCAGTGATGAGTTGTCTGCATCGAGTGTTGACGGCGATTATGCTCATTGGAGCGTTGTCAAAATGAGCTGTATAGGCAACACCTCTCATAAGTCTAAGGGCAAGTATTACTATAGCCTGCCTTTGTATTTTGACTATCGCAGTACAGTGGCCGAAGAAAAGAAAACAGACGACGCTATATCAAAATTTGTTAAGTCTGTGGATACAAAAAAGCTTACTGATTATCAAATAATGAAAAAGGTGCACGACTATATTTGTGCAAGGACTACTTATGACTATGACGCTTTGGAATTTATGAATTCTTCTAATGTGTCGGATTACTATTATGCCTTTTCTGCCTACGGCGCACTGGTAAGAGGCAAATGTGTGTGCCAGGGCTATGCCCTTGCGTTTTACAGAATCTGCAAGGAGCTGGGGTATAATTGTCGCTTTGCCTGCTCGGACCCGTATGAGGGCTGTCATGCGTGGAATTTGGTGCAGCTCGACGGAAAATATTATTTTGTGGATTGCACCTGGGACGATGCAAAGGACGACAACAAAACCTACGACTATTTTCTCGTGGATTATGACGATTTGAGAGCCGGTGATTCCGACAATAACGAGCATACCCTGGACCCCACATATTACGATAACAAATATTTTGATACAAAATATCGCACAAAATTCGCCACGGACTCTTATGACAAAAACAAAGCGGGCTTATCCGGTGCTGCAGTGTCATTTGCAAAAAATGTATTCACCTATTCCGGAAGTAATATTACTCCGTCGGTGACAGTAAAGTACGGCGACAAGGTGCTGAAAAACGGCACGGATTACACGGTCAGCTATCCTGCGGCTAAAAATACGGGTGACTATACAGTATCTGTCAGTGGAAAGGGAGCTTATGCCGGCAGCTATGTCCGCAGAGTGTTCTATGTTATTCCCAAGAAGTCCTCTAAGCCATCGGTAAAAAGCGGCGGACGAAGTTCCTCGTCGCTGACATTAAAATGGAACAGCACATCAGGCAGTCCTTCCGGCTATGAGCTGCAAGAATACACAAATTCATCTTGGAAAACCATAAAGACAGTTTCTTCTCCGACTGCTACGCTCAAGTCCCTAAAAGCCTCCTCGGAGCATAAATACAGAGTAGTGGCATATAAGACAGTAAACAGAACAAAATATTACGGCACGGCATCATCTGCCCTGACTACCGCCACAAATCCAAAGAGCGTTAAACTTTCGTCATTGAATGGTGGCAAAAAGTCTGTCACTGTAAAGTGGAAAAAGACTGCATCATCAGGCTACCAAATTCAGTACAGCACTGATAAAAATATGAAAAAGGCTAAGACGATAAAGGCATCCTCCTCGTCAACCTCTAAGAAAATAGGCTCGCTTAAGAAAGGCAAAAAATACTATGTCCGTGTTCGTGCCTACAAGACGATAAAGGCAGACGGCAAAAAGTACACCTACTATTCTTCTTGGAGCAACAAAAAATCAGCCAAAGCAAAATAACTCTTGATATAATCTTTTTTTAGTGGTATTATAGTAAAAATATTTTTAAAAAATAAATGAGTTTGGAGGCGCAGTATGGTAGAATACAACAAAAAGTTTGTCAAAGAAGGATTGACATTCGACGATGTACTTTTGATTCCCGCTGAGTCCGATGTTACCCCCGACGGAGTAAAGCTTCAGACAAAGCTCACAAAGGATATTTCGTTGAACATTCCGCTTATGACAGCAGCAATGGACACTGTTACAGAATCACAGATGGCTATAGCTATAGCTCGTGAGGGCGGTATCGGTGTTATTCACAAGAATATGACCATTGAGGAACAGGCGACAGAGGTTGACAAAGTAAAGCGCAGTGAGAACGGCGTTATCACTAATCCGTTTTTCCTTTCACCCTATAATAGTGTAAAAGATGCAGACGCACTTATGGGCAAGTACAAAATCAGCGGTGTCCCTATCTGTGAGGATGACGGAACACTCGTAGGTATTCTTACTAACAGAGACCTGCGCTTTATGACTGATTTTGATGTTAAGATTGCCGATGTTATGACTCCAAAAGAGAAGTTGGTTACTGCTATGGCAGGCACTACTCTTGAGCAGGCAAAAGAGGCACTTATGAAGTCTAAGGTAGAAAAGCTTCCTCTCGTTGACGCAGACGGAAAGCTTACCGGACTCGTTACTATCAAAGATATAGAAAAGGCAGTTAAGTATCCTAACACTGCCCGTGACAAAAAGGACAGACTCCTTTGCGCAGCTGCTCTGGGTGTTACAGACGATGTTCTCATCAGAGCTAAGGCTTTGGCAGATGCAGGCGTTGACGCATTTGTTCTTGACTCTGCACACGGTCACTCCAAGAACATTCTCCAAAATGTTACTAAGGTTAAAAACGCATTTCCTGAGATTAGTCTTATTGCAGGTAATGTTGCTACAGCAGATGCTACCGAGGCTCTTATCAAAGCCGGCGCAGACGCTGTCAAAATCGGTATCGGACCCGGCTCAATCTGTACTACCCGTGTAGTAGCAGGTATCGGCGTTCCGCAGATTACAGCTATCTACGACAGCGCAGAGCGTGCAGACAAGTACGGTATTCCTGTTATTGCCGACGGCGGTATCAAGTATTCCGGTGAGATAGTAAAGGCTATTGCAGCAGGCGGCTCCGTAGTTATGGTAGGTTCGCTCGTTGCAGGCTGTGAGGAATCTCCGGGAGAGACTGAAATTTGGCAGGGCAGACAGTTTAAAGTTTATCGTGGTATGGGTTCTTTGGGTGCTATGAACCACGGTTCGGCTGACAGATATTTCCAAAAGGGCTCAAAGAAATTTGTACCCGAAGGCGTTGAGGGCCGTGTTCCTTACAAGGGACCTCTTTCCGACACAGTATATCAGATGATGGGCGGCCTTCGCTCAGGTATGGGATATGTCGGATGCCACACTATCAGCGAGCTTCGTGAAAAGGCACAGTTCATCCGCATCACAGGTGCAGGCCTCGTGGAGAGCCACCCTCACGATGTATATATCACAAAAGAAGCGCCTAACTATTCGGGCAATAAATAAAACAAAAAGGGCGGACATATATTTTTATATATCCGCCCATATTTATCTCTGTTTTCGGTGAATATCAATGGCAGAAAAATTGACGAAAAAACAAAAGTTTAAGCGATTTTTGAAGCGTAATATGACGCCTACCTGGGCAAAAAGATTTTCCTATCAGGTCGTGGCATTTTTGATTTCCGTTGCTATGATTGTCGGAGTTGCCGCCTACGCTTTTACAAAATCCTATGACGAACGAAAGCTGACCTTTGTGGACGGCTTTACTGTTTGCGTCCATACAGGTGCCTACGGTACTGCCGAAAACGGTATTGAGTTTATCGAAGAATGTATAAAAAAAGAGGTTAAGTCACTTCAAATAAATATTCGCCGCCGCCCTGACGGCACGGTGGTTATGAGCAATGATATTATCACTACCAATCGTGACGGAATAGAATTGACTACCGTCCTTTCTATGCTGTCCAAAACAAATATCACCGTCAATATGGTAATAAATGATATGAAAGCATTGAAGTCCCTCCATGACTTATTGGTGGATTACAGTATGACGGACAGAGTGTTCCTGACCGGTATCGAGGTGTTTCAGGCAGATACCGTCAAAGAAAATTGTCCCGATGTTGATTTTTATGTGAATTACCTGCCCAGCAGATATAAAATTTTTTCCGAGGAATATCAAGAAAAGATAGTCAATGTCTGCGAAAAAACAGGCGCTGTCGGAATAAATTGCAATTATGCTCACGCCTCAGGTACTCTCGCTTCCGTTTTGCACAAAAACGGCTACGAACTTTCTGTTTGGACTGTTGACAAAACTATGACCATAAAGCGAATTTTGGTCAGCAAGCCCGATGTGGTCACCACCAAAGAACCTGACCGCTTCCAAGAAATAATAGATAATTGGAAAAGGGGCAAGTCCTACAAAATATCAAACGAGGAATAATCTTTTATAATAGAAAAGCTGCACAGTTTATGCTGTGCAGCCTTTTGCATATTATATGACTTTTATTGTTGTGCGTTTTTGCGCTTTAGGTAGTCCATTCCGCCTTTGCCGGTGATGTGCTCCGGAGTGATTTCTATTATTGCAGTTCGGTCAAAAAATGTTTTTATCTCATTATCGAGATTTTCTAAGTGGCCGGAGCAGTATTTTTGTGCCATATTTTTTAAAGCCTTTATCTTTTCGTCGGGATCTTCGGTTATTCTTGCTCTGCCGAAAATTATTACCGAGCAAAACAAATCCGTGTACAACTCCGGCTCAATCTCGTCGTTGTCTATTATGCAGAGCGACACCTTGTCGTTTCTTTTTATTCCGTCCAGCTTGTGTCCCTCTGTTGCACCGTGCATATATATTTTGCCGTCATAATAGCAGTAGTTCAGCGGCACGGCATAAGGGTATCCGTCGTCGCCCTGTACTGCCATAATGCAGGTCTGACCGCTTTCTATGATTCTTATACATTCGTCCTTTGGTAATTCTTGCTTTGAGCGTCTCATTTTTCTGAACATATTTTGACCTCCTTGTATGCTGATATTATACCAAAATCGCTGCGATTTAGCAATGTTGACAGTTTATTTTTTTATGATATAATACGCAGTGGTGATTGGATGAAAAAGAATTTTAAGCTGACTGTTACAGCCGGCTATTTCGGATACATTACACAGGCTATAGTGAACAATTTGGCGCCGCTGCTGTTCTTGATATTCCGTGATACCTTTGGAATATCTTTGTCTAAGATTACTTTGCTGATTACGGTCAATTTTTGTGTACAGCTTGTTGTGGATTATTCTGCCACAAAGTTTGTTGACAAAATCGGTTATCGTGCCGGTATAGTAGGTGCTCATATATTTGCTGCCGCAGGTCTGATATGCCTCGGTGTTTTGCCTAAGATTATGGATGATTCGTATGCGGGACTTCTTATTTCGGTCGTTTTGTATGCTTTGGGCGGCGGATTGATAGAGGTGCTTATCAGCCCCATAGTAGAGGCTTGCCCTACTGATAACAAAGCGGCGGCGATGTCTTTGCTTCATTCATTCTATTGTTGGGGCACTGTAGCGGTGGTAGCCGTGTCAACTCTGTTTTTGCATTTCTTCGGCAAAAACAGTTGGCAGCTTTTGGCTGTCCTGTGGGCTGTTGTTCCTGTTTTGAACGGAATTTTGTTCTTCGTAGTCCCGATAAATACCCTTACGGAAGAAAATGAGGGAATGAAAAACAGAGAACTTATGAAAAGCGGATTGTTTTGGCTGTTCGTTTTGCTTATGGTTACCGCAGGTGCCTCGGAGCAGGCTATGAGTCAGTGGGCTTCCGCTTTTGCCGAAAGCGGACTTAATGTGTCCAAGACAGTAGGTGACTTGCTGGGCCCTTGCCTTTTTTCTGTGCTTATGGGTACTTCCCGTGTCGTCAGCGCAAAGCTTTCAAAAAAGACAGATGTTACCACTCTTATGATTATCGGCGGTGTGTTATGCGTCGTGTCCTATCTCTTGGCTTCACTCACACATTCTGCAGTGTTTGGACTTGTGGGCTGCGCCCTCTGCGGACTCAGTGTAGGCGTAATGTGGCCCGGTGCTTTCAGCCTTGCCAGCCGCAGCTTTAAGCGAGGCGGAACAGCATTGTTTGCACTGCTCGCTTTGGCAGGGGATATGGGCTGTACCCTTGGCCCCACACTCGTCGGTGAGCTTTCCGACGGTGCAAAAAACGGACTTAAATCCGGCTTGCTTATCTCGATTGTTTTCCCTATTTTGCTCATTGTCGCTTGTGCCTATCTCAAAAAGAAAGAGAAAAACAAGTAATTCGTTAAAAAAATCACTATTAAACCTTTTGGTTTTTGTATAAAGTGTAAAATTTACATTTTTTTCTTGATTATTAGAGAAAAACAGTATAAAATAAAGACTGCAAAAATATAAAGCAATTTATAAATTTAATTTTTCGGAGGTAATTCCAAATGGTAAAAGTTGCTATTAACGGTTTCGGCCGTATCGGACGTCTTGCTTTCCGTCAGATGTTTGGCGCAGAAGGCTACGAAGTAGTTGCAATCAATGATCTTACAAGTGCAAAGATGCTTGCTCATCTTCTTAAGTACGACTCATCTCAGGGTAACTATGTTGCTCAGGGTCACACTGTTGACTTCCACGAGGGTGAAGGCGAGGACAACTACATTGTTGTTGACGGCAAGAAGATTGTTATTTACAAAATGCCTAACGCTGCTGACCTTCCTTGGGGCGAGCTTGGCGTAGACGTTGTTCTTGAGTGCACAGGTTTCTATACATCTAAGGAAAAGGCTTCTGCTCACATTAAGGCAGGTGCTCGTAAGGTAGTTATTTCTGCTCCTGCAGGCAATGACCTTCCTACTATCGTTTACAACGTAAACCACGACACACTTACAAAAGAAGATACAGTTATTTCTGCTGCTTCTTGCACAACTAACTGCCTTGCTCCTATGGCTAAGGCTCTTAACGACTTCGCTCCTATCCAGAGCGGTATCATGTGCACAATCCACGCTTACACAGGCGATCAGATGATCCTCGATGGTCCTCAGAGAAAGGGTGACCTTCGTCGTGCTCGTGCAGGTGCTGTTAATATCGTTCCTAACTCAACAGGTGCTGCTAAGGCAATCGGCCTTGTTATCCCTGAGCTTAACGGCAAGCTTATCGGTTCTGCACAGAGAGTTCCTACTCCTACAGGTTCTACTACTATCCTTACTGCTGTTATCAAGACAGACAAGGAAGTTACTGTTGACGCTATCAACGCAGCTATGAAGGCTGAGTCTACAGAGTCCTTCGGTTATAACGAAGACCTTATCGTTTCTTCCGATATCGTTGGTATGAGATATGGCTCACTCTTCGATTCAACTCAGACAATGGTTCTTAAGGTTTCTGACGACACTTATGAGGTTCAGGTTGTTTCTTGGTATGATAACGAGAACTCCTACACTTCTCAGATGGTTAGAACAATCAAGTACTTCTCAGAGCTTGGCTAATCTAATTAAAAATCAACGGTCCTGTTTTTCAGGACCGTTTTTTTATGCCTATCAGAGATTGATATACAAAAGACAAAACCGACATTGTTATCCAATGCCGGTTTTGTTTTATAAATCGTCTGCGTCTTGAACGGGGGACTCGTCTTCTTCGCCGTAGTAGGTTGCGGCGGTGGTGCCGGTCCAGGAACCGTTTGGGTCAAATTTCAGGCTCTCGGGGGACACAAAGCTGGTCAAATCGTCGGGAGCTTTTTTCTTCTTTTTGTTTTTTTCTTTTTTGCTCAAAAAAATCACCTCTGCATTTATTGTTTGCAGAGGTGTTGCTTTTATACTTTTTCTACATCTATCACGGCGATTTTGTCTAAGAAATCTTTTGTGCTGATTACTTCGCCGTAGTCTAAGAAATCGTCCATATTTACATTAAAGTTATTTATGAATATCGGCATGCCGGTATATTCCACATCTATGTGGATTCGCTTTGCGTCCTCGATAACCTGCTTTGCGTTGTAATCGCTGACGGGATACAGCTTTTGTGCCATAATTTTTCGGTCGTTGATATATTGGAGCACAACATTTCTGGAGCTTTTGGATATGTTGATATATCTTGTGTGAGATTTTGACAGAGCTTGTCCCATCTGCATTTGAGCCACAGCCTTGCCGGCACCGCTGTTTAGGAAAAATTCGTTGATAAATATTGACTCCAGCGCACTTGTGTCATCAGGTACTATTATTGCCAAAACATATTTAGATACCTTTTTGCCGTATATTCCTTTTGCAAATTCCTTAAAATAATACTGACACTCCGGTATTCTTTTGGCGAATTGGTGATAAAATGGAATAGTCTCACATTCCTCTATACCGGGCATAGAGAACGGCTTAAACTCATCGCTGTCTCTGTCTTTTACCAAAATATTTTTGTTGCTGATAATTATTGGCATTGTCTTTGGCATAGTACCACCTCTCAATATAAGGTATTATACATTAGATTATAAATATTTTCAATAGTATTACAATTTAGTCATAATTATAGTTTTTGTCGATTTTTATGCTATAATCAATCTGTTGTGATTTTAAGAAAGGATGGGGTTTCCCTCGATTATATTATGAGTGAAAAAGAATTAGACGAGATATTGAACGAAATAAAGCGTAACAGCCGCAATCGTGAGAACAGAGCCGAAACACAATCTGCTCCCGCACCGTCATCGTTTGATACTCCAAAAAAAGAAGAAGTTACTAAAGCGGTTGAGAATTTTTCATCCTTACCGTCAGAGCCAAAGACACCATCGGAGCCTGAGTTCAACTTGACCTCCACCGATACAAAGCCGGAAAAAGAGGACGAGGGCTTTAATCTCTCGGATTACACAGAGTCCGTTACGAATTCTGAGCCGGTACAGCCTGAGAGAAAGGTACGCACTAATGATAAAAAGAAAAAGAGCAAAAAGCCGCTGATTATTGCAATAATATTTATTGTTATCGCTGCAATTGCGGCAGGTGTATATTTTGGTTTCTTCTATCATAAGAACTCAAATAACGACACAAAGCCTAACAGCAGTTCTGTTCAGTCTAAGAGTGACGAAAATACAGCTGATACCACCGGCGGTACAAAAAATCCTCTTACCGGCGAAACAGGCTACAGCTCATCTGCACTCAATCAGCGATCTGTTGCCGTTGTTGTAGAAAATGAATATTCTACCGAATCTGTTCGTCCGCAGTGGGGCTTGTCAGATGCCGACATCGTGTTAGAGGGCGAGAGCGAATTCTCTACTCGTATGCTTCTTTTTTGGGCAGATTATAATAAGCTGCCAAAGCAGGTAGGACCTACCCGTTCTGCGAGACCTCCGTTTATTCGTTTCAGTCAGCTTTTTGACGCAGTGTTTATTCACGCAGGCTTGTCTAAGACAAAGGGCGACTACATCGGAGCAGACACCGTATTTAAGACAGAAAATGTCGACCACATCAATTTGCTCGCTATGACAGAAAGCGGAAAGTATTTCGGCAGAGATAAGACAAAAACATCTACTATTGAGCACACCGGATATCTCAACGGTACAAATACTGCCGACCTTCTCAAATCTCAAAAGATTGATACAAAGCTGAACGAGGCTAAGTTCTCCACCCTTAAGTTTAACGAAAAAGCAAAGGCTCTCAGTGATAACTCGGCATCATCAGTTCAGTTCAAATGGTCTAACAGATGTCCTAAGAAGGGCACATATACCTATAATACCGAAAGTCATAAATATACCACTACCGACTTTGACTCTGCCTATGGCAAGGCCGGCGTAGCTTGGGAAAATGTTGTGTTCCTTATGGACAACACCCAGTATGTAGTCAAAGCTAATTACAAAGGCTCCGGCAAGGGTGAGACTTACTGCAACTACAGTCTCTCCGGCGGCAAGGGTATGGTACTTTCCGAGGGAACATATGTTGACATTGTTTGGGGCGTAACTAACGGTAAGCTGTGGATGAAAAATTCAGCTACCCAGGCTGATGTCGTGCTCAACCCGGGCAAAACATACATTGGCTATGGCTCCTCCAATAACGGCGGTATAATCACTCTTAATCCCACCGCTTCAAGTACAACCAAATAATTATAAAAGCAAAAGCGATGCAGTTATCCTGCATCGCTTTTTTAGTCAGTCAATTTTAACAATCATTATTTCATAGACTCTTCATAAGCCTTGATCATCTTTTTACTATTGCTGCCTGCACGGCTCGTAAGGTTTTGAAGGGTTTTAGTGACTGTTGTTCCGGCTTTCAGGTGTATCTCAAAGCGTGTTATTTCCTCATCGGGATAGACTGTAATATCGCTTATATATCGGTCAACAAACGCTCTGTCGATTTCCTCACCGTCAATGTGCTTTTCCGCCGCTTTCAGTATGGATTTGATTTCGGCAAGCTCTTTTTTCATCTCTCGCTCGGTTTTTGATGTTTTGTTCAGGGCGTTTAATTTTTTCTCAATGTCCATGATTTCTTTATCGCAGTCGGCAGTCATTCGTATGAATTCGCTGTCATTCATTCTTCCGTCAGCGTTGTATTGTAATAACTTCGCTTTCATTTTTTGCCGTGTGATAAGCTCTTGATTCAGCCTGTTAAGCTCATCCTTGTTTTCGTTTGTGTCAAGGACTTCGGACACAAGCTTTAACACACACGCCGAGAGTTCCTCAATATGCTGTTGCCCCGATTTGAAAATATCTTCGATAATCGGTTTGATTTCGCTTTCGTAAATCGCTCGGCTCGGACAGCTTGACGCACCGTTTTTAATTTTGCCCGAGCATACCCACTTTGATATTTTCTCTCCGCCCTTGCTTATTGCATCCTTGCGATAGTAGGGCATACCGCAGTGCGCACATATCAGTTTGCCTGTCAGCAGGTTTTGATGCACTGTCTTGTGCTGTGCCGTGATTACGTCCTGGCTTCGCATATAAAGCACTTCGTTTGCCTTGTCCCATAACTCCTCACTGACGATAGCAGGTACTGTTTCACCGGTTTCGTCTTTATACATAACCCATTCTTCCTCAGGCAAAAACTTTTGCTTTTTGGTGAACAGGTCTGTAATTCGCACCTTGTTTCCGGCATAGTAGCCTTTGTATTTCGGGTTGCGTATGATGTTGCTCATCGTTGAGTGGGAGAGCATTTTGCCCTTGGAATTTCGTATTCCCTTTTGGTAAAAATGCTTTTCCATTTGCTTCATACTGAATTTTCCCGTGGCATACATTTCAAACAGTTCTCGCACAAAGTCGGCTTGCGTTTCGTCAATCATCAGCTTGCCGCCTTTTTTGATGTAGCCGTACATATTGTTTGTGCCGAGTACAGTCCCTTTTTTGATAGCCTGTTGATGACCGAATCGCACACGTGTAGAGATTTTTCTCGACTCGTCTTGCGCCATTGATGACATAATCGTCAGCCTAAGTTCGCTGTCCTCGTCAAGGGTGTTTATGTTGTCGTTTTGAAAATACACAGCCACTCCGCTTGCTAAAAGTTCACGGGTAAAGCGAATGCTGTCCAGCGTGTTACGGGCAAATCTTGACACCTCTTTGGTTACAATAAGGTCAAACATTCCTGCCTTAGCGTCTTCAATCATTTCGTTGAATCGCTCACGCTTTGCAGTCGATACGCCCGATATGCCCTCGTCAACATAGCCGTCAACATATTCCCAATTCGGATTTTTCCTGATGAAATCGGTGTAATATGTTATTTGGTTATCAAGTGAATTTAACTGCACATTAAAATCCGTGCTGACACGAGCGTAAAATGTCACTCGCAACGGAAGGTTCATAAAGTTGATATTTTCTTTTCTGATTCTCTCACGAGTTGAGTATATATCCATATTTTTACTCCTTTCCAAGCAGACAATATCACAAATAATTTCTATTATCCAGCTTTATTTTACAGTATTTCACCCATCTGTTCATTAGGGGATTGTTACCGGTTTTGGTAATGTTTTACAGAGCTTTTCAGTTCGGTTTTCCGTATCTGCGATTGACTTCTACGCTGATTTTTCCCATCAATTTGCGATAGGTTTTGTCGTCAATGGCATTTTGATTGAGCAACGAATTCGCAAAATGCTGCATCCAAAGCTCCGTACTGATTCTCTCATCGGCAATGTTTTGTGTATTGATTTTCAGCTCACTCCCGCTTGATTTTTCAATACTATTATTGCCTGATGATTTAGAATTTATTTCCTTTGTTGCCATAAGGCAACACACTAACTATGATTTTATATCTGCCTCCTTTAATTTGATATGCCTTTCGTTGTGAATTTGTAGTTCATATTGACCTCCTATTTTTGCTCACAGGCTTTCACAAATCGCCTGTAGGCTGTTTTTAGTTTTAGTTCGACGAGTTACTCTATTTTTGAGTGAACTCGTCAATTTTTGCTCACAGCGTTGCCTGATTTTTCAAAAATAGGTTTATCATACCGCAACGCTCAAGTGAATACGCAAAAGCCTTGAAATTCTGCGAAAAACACCCCTGACTGCATACGAATTTGGAATCATACGCAAAAGTATTACGAATCGAAAAGCCGACAGGCTTTGCCGGACGGCGTTTTCGGGCATTTCAATGCCCGAAAA
>ERZ1106973.794-NODE-794-length-35219-cov-6.868758_pt1 | contig 35219 bp, 27 predicted proteins | sample MGYA00403686_ERZ1106973 | MGnify/ENA primary metagenome ERZ1106973 (study PRJEB35170, sample SAMEA104062408) | human gut metagenome | biome: human gut; feature: human-associated habitat; material: faeces | place: Denmark | collected 2012-11-06 ...
GTGAAACAGAATGATATCATCTAGCGGTACTTCGTACCGTTAAAAATGGAATAGCCGTTCCGCAGTAGCGGAACTGGCATTCCGTTTGAGCGTAATTTGCACGATAAGAGGCACAAGATTTTTTTTCTTCACCTGTTTCACCTCATTTTTATCGGATATTTTTATGATGGAACATTATAGCACAGAAATGAAAAAACGGAATGAATTTTTTTCAAAACACAGGTACAAAAACATAGGCAAAATCAGACAAAAGTTTCTTAAAGTGAAAATGTTGTAGGTATGAGGAAAACATGCTATGGTATGTATACAATGCGTAAAGAGGAGCAGAAAAAATGAAGTACGAACATATCACAGAGGGCCGTTTCATAGATCGTCCTAATCGGTTTATTGCACATGTGGAGATCAATGGGCAGGTGGAAACGGTTCATGTAAAGAATACAGGCAGGTGCAGGGAGCTTCTGGTCCCGGGTACACAGGTTTTTCTGGAAAAGAGTAGCAATCCGGCGAGAAAGACAGCCTATGATCTGATCTGCGTAAATAAAAAGGGCAGGGGCCTGATTAATATGGATTCTCAGATTCCCAATAAAGCAGCACTGGAGTGGGTAAAGGCAGGACATCTTTTTCCGGAAAAAGTTCAGGTAACGCCGGAGAAGACCTATGGAAATTCCAGATTTGATCTTTATGTCTGTTCAGAGAAACGCAAGGCTTTTATAGAAGTAAAAGGTGTCACTCTGGAGTCGGATAATATAGCACGCTTCCCCGATGCACCGACAGAAAGAGGTGTGAAACATCTGAAGGAGCTGATCCATTGTATGCAGGAAGGATACGAAGCTTATCTGCTTCTGGTGATCCAGATGAAGGGAGTTGACAGGTTTGAGCCCAACTGGGAGACTCATCGGGAATTTGGAGAAACATTACAGGAAGCGGAAAGGGCAGGAGTGCATATTTTGGCCTATGACTGCCTGGTAGAACCTGACAGAATGGAAATTCAGGATCCGGTACCTGTATGCCTTGCTTCTGACTGGAAATAAAAAAGTATTCCCGCAATCAGCAGGTCCTATTCAAAATTCCATTGCCGCAGGCAATCTGGAATGAATTTTGGCTACGTTACTGTGAACAGTAACGAAAAGATAAAGCAAAATCAGTTGTTGATTACAACACCTTTCTGAAGCATTATATTTGCATACAGAGCTTTTTCGCTTGTGGAAATAATGCAATATGCAGTTTTGGCTTCTTCATAGAAAGCGAAACGTTCAATATTTCCAACCGCTTTATCGCCGCGCTCGTCATATTTGGCAACGATTTCTTTATATGTATCCCAGATTGGTGTTTCTACATTATCGCCAGGCATAACTTCCATGAGATTTACAGGATGCTCTACATAAGTATCCAGTGGAAACAGTTTGAGGATCGCATCCAGGATTTCCGGTACACCATGTCCGTCACAGCGGATAGTGATGGCATTCTTTCCCATAGATTCAACAGGGAAGTTACCGTCTGCGATAACAAGACGATCGCTGTGTCCCATTTCACATAAAACTTTTAATAATTCCGGTGATAAAATTTCAGGAATTCCCTTTAACATAATTTGTATTCTCCTTTCAAAATTCTGAAAATCATTGTAAACAGTTTAATGAAAAAAATCAGATTATTCAAGGCAATATTTTACGCAAAAAGAGTAAATTTTTATAGTTTACAGCGGAGGAAACAGTAACACACAGAGTTGTATGAAATGCACAAAAATATATTGAAAAAATTGAAAAAATAGTATAAATATGCTATTATCATTATAGCGAATCAAGCGGATATTTGAAATTTACTTTGCTGTTTGCTTATAACCGAATAGCTGCCTGGCAGAGGACTTACCTGATTCGGTAAAATAAGTAAAAGGATGTAGTAGTTTTAAGCCAAAATTCCATTGCCGCAGGCAATCTGGAATGAATTTTGGCTAAGTTACTGTGAACGGAGTGAACAGTAACAAATTTACTTGACAATCTCGGGCCTATCCTTTAATATAACTTTTGGATTATACCAAATAAATAATGACCGGGAATCTATCAAGAAGAATGGTTGATTTCCGGTTTTCTTATGTGGACATCATGGTCAGGAGTGCACGCAGACTGGATGGAACAAAAACGGACCGGATATATCTATAATTGGAAAAATGGACATATACAGATGCGAAACCATGCAGAGACTGGCACTGTAACAGGCGTCAGCATTGGCATAAACCGATGTAGGGGCGAGAGCTTTTACGCGTGGTTTCGTATCTTTTTTAGTATAAAGAGGTATCTTTTTTACATGAAAGGAGCTGAGTATAGTTGGCAGAGGTTTCACTTGAACTGAAGGAGATAAAGAAAAGTTTTACAGAAGGCGAAGCAGTTCTGGATAATATCAGTCTTGAGATCAGTAAAGGGGAGTTTATTACTTTGCTGGGATCTTCGGGATGCGGCAAGACGACAACACTTCGGATTATTGCCGGTCTGGAACAGCCCGATGCAGGAAGCGTCTGGCTGGACGGCAGGGAAGTGACAGGTCTGGAGCCGAACCAGAGGGATGTGAATACAGTATTTCAGAATTATGCCCTCTTTCCGCATATGAATGTTGCGGAGAATATTGGCTATGGTCTGAAACTGAAAAAAGTTCCTAAGAGTGAGATCAGGAAAAAAGTTTCTCAGATGCTGGAACTGGTGCAGCTTGAAGGATATGAAAAAAGAAAGCCTTCCGAACTCTCGGGCGGTCAGAAACAGAGAGTTGCCATTGCGAGAGCACTGGTGAATAATCCCAAGGTACTGCTTCTGGATGAGCCGCTGGGAGCACTGGATCTGCAGCTTCGCCGTGCGATGCAGATAGAACTGAAGCATCTGCAGAAGAAACTGGGAATTACATTTATCTATATCACTCATGATCAGGAAGAAGCTATCAACATGTCTGACAGGATCGCGGTGATGAGGGACGGACGTATTGAGCAGATCGGAACACCGGATGAGATCTATAATCATCCAAAGACCAGTTATGTGGCAACATTTGTAGGAAATGCAAATATTCTGCATGGGGTTGCAGAGAGTATTCAAGGAGAGAATGCAATCGTAAAGATTGGAAATGACAGGGTAATTGTAAAGCTTGAAACAAGTCAGCAGGATACAAGGGCAAAACAATACCTGGCAGCAGGAGAGAAAGTAACTCTGGCTGTGAGAAGCGAAAATATATTGTTACAGGAAACTGCTGTAATCGGTGATACCGGTACAGATCACAGAGACACTGTTGATATAAGTGTGTCAGGCGGTGGTTTGGATGCACATAATAAGAATAGTGTATCAGGTTTACAGGCAACTGTTACAGAGAAGAATTTCGCAGGAGGTCAGCTTCGTGTAACTCTGAAGCTGAGTGATGGTACACAGTTGATCGCCAGCAGATACGGAATCGACGCATCCGTAGCAGAAGGCCAGACAGTTAGATGCAGTTTCCTGCCGGCAGATGCAGTACTGGTAGACAGGGAGGATATTCATGAAGAAGCGTAGAAACCGTTCTGACAGTTCTGCATGGATGGCACTTCCACTGTACATTTTTACTATTGTGTTTGTAGTATGCCCCCTTATCTATATGGTGGCGCTTAGTTTTGCTACGCCCTCCAGAGGATTTGGGGTGACCTGGAAATTTACGCTGGACAATTACAGAAATATCCTGGAGCCTGTATACTTGAACACATTTGTGGAATCACTGAAACTGGCATTTACCAGTACGATAGTGATCGCTTTGATCGGCTATCCGTTCGGGTATTTTATGGCGAGGCTGCCGGAGCACAGAAAGAAAAAGGCACAGCTTCTGTTGTCTACGCCGTTCTGGGTCAATTCCCTGATCCGTCTGTATGGCTGGATCATTATTCTGCAGAAAAAAGGACTTTTGAACTTTGTATTGATGAAACTTGGGATCATTGAGAAACCGCTGTCTATCCTGTACAGCTACCCGGCAATTGTGATCGGTATGATTTATGTACTTCTCCCGTTTATGATCATGTCTGTATACTCCAGCGCAGAGAAGCTGGACTGGTCTTATGTGGAGGCTGCCAGAGATCTTGGGGCATCCAGAATACAGGCATTTTTTACCATAACACTGAAGCTTACACTGCCCGGACTGCTTTCGGGTGTGATCCTGACTTTCGTGCCATCCATGGGACTGTTCTTTATTGCAGATATCCTGGGTGGAAATAAAGTGGTACTTGTGGGAAGTCTGATCCAGGATCAGATGACAAGAGGAAGTAACTGGCCATTTGCAGCAGCACTTGCTGTGGTGATGATGGTACTTACAACTGTACTGATCATGATTTACAGGAAAGTGACAAATGCCAGAGAACTGGAGGGAATCGGATGAAAAAGAATTCAAGATTTGCCGGATTTTATATGGGGCTGATTTTCTTCCTGATGTATCTCCCTATTGCAGTAGTGATCGTTTTCTCATTTAATGAATCCAAACTGCCGGTGAAATTTACAGGCTTTTCCCTGAAATGGTATCAGGAACTTTTCCATGACAGGGCAATGCTGGAAGCGTTGGTGAACAGTCTGATCCTTGGGGTATTAAGCTGTCTGGTTAGTGCAGTGATCGGTACTCTGGGTGCAGTTGGGTTATCAAGGATTCACTGGAAGTCAAAAGGGGCGCTGGAATACATTTCCATATTGCCGTTAATGATACCGGAGATCATCCTTGGTATGGTGCTGATGGCGTTCTTTTATATGCTGAACCTGCCCTTTGGCATGCTGACACTGTTAATAGGTCATACGGTATTCTGTGTGCCTTATATTCTGATGGAAGTGAAGGCAAGACTGGCAGGCATGGATCCGGCGCTGGAAGAGGCAGCCAGAGATCTGGGGGCAGGACCTTTTCGGGCTTTCCGGGATATTACGCTGCCCTTAATTATGCCGGCGGTAATTTCAGGTTCGCTGCTTGCGTTTGCCATGTCTATGGATGATGTGGTAATAAGTATTTTTGTAAACGGACCGCGTCTGTCTACGCTGCCGATCAAGGTGTACACACAGCTGAAAACAGGAGTGACGCCGGAGATCAATGCGTTGTGTACCATTCTGCTGGCAGCTACACTGGTTATTTTTATTGTTTATTCACTGATAACAAAGAAGAAAAAATAAATGATATAGCAACAAAAATAGAATACATTCAGAGGAAGGAAAAGATGATGAACAAACTGATTGAGTTAAAAAATCTGACCAAGAATTTTGATGATCAGCAGGTTTTGCGCGGCATCAATCTGGATATTTACGAGAAGGAATTCCTGACGCTTTTGGGACCCAGCGGATGTGGAAAGACAACCACTCTTCGAATCATTGCAGGCTTTGAAGAACCAAGTGACGGAGAAGTACTGTTTAACGGGATTGAGATTTCCAAGCTTCCCCCGTACAAGAGAGAGGTTAATACTGTGTTTCAGAAGTATGCTCTTTTTCCTCATTTAAATGTGGCGGAGAACATCGGTTTCGGGCTGAACCTGAAGAAGGTCGATAAAACTGTCATCGCCCAGAAGGTGGAGCGTATGCTGAAGATGGTTGGTCTGGAAGGCTTTGGGAAAAGAGATGTAACTCTGCTCTCCGGTGGACAGCAGCAGCGAGTGGCCATTGCCAGAGCTCTGGTAAATGAGCCGAAGGTTCTGCTTTTAGATGAGCCCCTGGGTGCACTGGATGCAAAGATCCGTAAACAGATGCAGGTAGAATTAAAGAAGATCCAGCAGGAAGTCGGCATCACTTTCATTTATGTTACCCATGACCAGGAAGAAGCCCTGTCCATGTCAGATACGGTTGTTGTTATGAATAACGGTGAGATTCAGCAGATCGGCTCTCCTACAGATATCTACAATGAGCCGGAAAACCGTTTTGTTGCAGGCTTTATCGGTGAATCTAATATTATCGAGGGAACCATGATCCGTGATTATCTGGTTGCTTTTGACGGATTTGAGTTTGAATGTGTGGATAAGGGATTTGAGGATAATGAAGAGATTGAAGTTGTATTAAGACCTGAGGATCTGGATATCGTAGATCCCGGTCAGGCAAAGATCAGGGGAATCGTGCGCAATATTACCTTCAAGGGTGTGCATTATGAAATCCTGATCGAGACAGAACTTCGTACTTATATGGTTCATACCACAGATTATGCGGAAGTCGGAAGGGAAGTGGGACTGAAATTCGGGCCTGAAGACATCCATGTTATGTGTAAGATGGGAAGCTACTGATGAAACAGTACAGAAATCTTATCAAACCATATCTTGTGTGGGCATTTGTGGTCATTGTCATCCCGCTGATTTTGATCGCATTATATGCATTTACAGAAGATGGAAACGAAGTGCTGACGTTCTCCTTCACCCTGGAGAATTTCCGCAAATTCCTGGAAGCTACGTATATGAGCGTTATTTTCAAGTCCTTTAAGCTTGGAATTCTGACGACGGTCATCTGTCTGGGACTTGGCTATCCGCTGGCATATATTATTTCCAAATGTCCGGAAAAATCCCAGAGTCTTCTGATCCTGCTGGTAACTATTCCGGAATGGATCAATATGCTTCTGCGTACTTATGCATGGATGAACCTGCTGTCGGACAATGGTATCATCAACCATTTGCTTGGATTACTGGGGATTTCCCCGGTGACAATGATGTATACAGACTTTTCCGTAGTGGTTGGTCTGGTCTGTAACTTTATGCCGTTTATGATCATCCCGATCCATACATCCCTGAGCAAAATGGATAAATCCTTTATCGAGGCTGCCTATGACCTGGGTGCAAATAAATTCCAGACCTTCACAAAGGTTATCTGGAAATTGTCCATCCCCGGTGTGCTCAATGGAATCATGATGGTATTCCTGCTGTCTATTTCCACATTCGTTATTCCGAAACTTCTCGGAGGCGGACAGTACATGCTGATCGGTAACCTGATCGAGTCTCAGTTTATCTCTGTTGGCGACTGGAACTTCGGAAGTGCGATTTCTCTGATTCTGGCTGTGCTCATTCTGATCTTTATGAGCCTGATGAAGAAGATGGATAAAGATGAATAAGGGAGGACGGCATGAAACGTAATAATAAATTTTTCTCAATGTTATATGTAGTACTTTGCCTTGCTTTCTTTTACCTGCCGATCCTGGTGACGATGATCTTTTCCTTTAACTCATCCAAGTCACTGACCAGATTTACAGGCTTTTCCCTGCGCTGGTATCAGGAACTTCTCGGTAACGGGGAAGTAATTAAGGCAGTTTATGTATCTGTTACCATTGCGATCATTGCGACCATTGTTTCTACAATACTTGGAACCATTACAGCAATCGGTTTATCCAAATCAAAGAAGGTAATCAAGGAACTGCTTTTGAATATTAATAATATCCCTATCCTGAATCCTGAGATCGTAACTGCCATCAGCCTGATGCTGTTGTTCTCTTCTCTGGGATTTCGAAAAGGGTATCTGACTATGCTGCTGGCACATATTGCGTTCTGTACCCCGTATGTAATTACCAGCGTTTATCCGAAGGTAAGGGCTCTGGATCCGAATATGGCAAATGCTGCCATGGACCTTGGGGCAACACCTTTTCAGGCTCTGACAAAGGTTATCGTGCCGATGATCAAAGAGGGTATTTTCGCAGGTGCGCTGCTTGCATTTACCATGTCATTTGATGATTTCGTTATTTCCTATTTCGTATCAGGAAATGGTGTAAAGAATATCTCTATTGTTGTATATAATATGACAAAGCGTATCAATCCGACGATCAATGCTTTGTCAACCATCGTGATCGTAGTCATCATCGTGGTACTGCTTTTGTCCAATCTGCTTCCGAAGTTTAAGAATAAAGCCAGAAAGCTGAACAGGAAAGCAGTAAAAATTGTCTCTGTAGTTCTGGTTGTTGCCGTTACGGCAGGGCTGATCAAATGGGGATTCGTGGCGCAGTCCACTCATGTGCTGAAAGTTTACAATGCAGGAGAGTACATGGATCTTTCCCTGCTGGAGGATTTTGAAAAAGAATATGATTGTACCATCGTATACGAGACTTTTGAGTCAAATGAGATGATGTACACCAAGCTTTCAAGCGGTGAGACTTATGATGTGCTGATCCCGTCTGATTACATGATTGAGAGACTGATCAAAGAAGAATATCTGCAGGCACTTGACTGGAAAGAAATTCCGAATAAGAAAAATCTGCTGAATGATGTCATGAACCAGAGCTATGATCCGGGTAACCGTTATTCCTGTCCGTATTTCTGGGGAACAGTAGGAATCCTTTATGATAAGACAGTAGTAGATGAGGCTGATCTGAAAGATGGCTGGAATCTTCTGTGTAATCCGAAATATAAAGGAAATATTTACATGTATGATTCTGAGAGAGATTCCTTTATGATAGCATTAAAGGCACTTGGGTATTCCATGAATACTACAAATGAGTCTGAGATCGAGGAGGCTTATCAGTGGCTGATCGATCAGCGTGACACTATGGATCCGATCTATGCAGGCGATGATGTGATCGACAACATGATTTCAGGAAACAAAGCGCTGGCAGTTGTGTACTCCGGAGATGCATCTTACATTATCAGTGAAAATCCGAATCTGGACTACTTTACACCGGAACAGGGAACCAACAGATGGTATGATGCAATGGTTATCACAAAGGACTGCAGCGAAGTACAGCTTGCCCATGAATTTATTGATTTTATGATCAGTGATAAATCTGCTCTTTCCAATACGGAAGAAGTAGGGTATACTTCTACAGTGAAGAGTGCTTTTGAAACCATGAAGGAGGGGGACTATGCCGGGATCAGTTCTTATATTCCGGATACAACCAACCCGAATAACGAAATCTTTGCTTATCAGCAGCCAAAGATCAAGCAGAAATTTGCGGAACTCTGGACAAAAGTAAAAGCAAAGTAAAAAAGGATAGCCGCTGTCTGCCGATACAGTGGAAGGCGGACAGTGGCTGATACAGACAACAATGCAGAGCATAAGAAGGGAGATCATTTATGAAAAAAAGAGTACTTGCAGTAGTGATGTGTGCATTAATGGCAGGAACAGCATTCACCGGATTCAAGGATGCAGGAGATGATAAAGAACTTGTACTTTTTACATGGGAAGGAATGTTCCCGCAGGAAGTTCTGGATGATTTTGAAAAAGAGACAGGAGTTAAAGTTGTTTATTCAAACTTCGATACAGATGAAACCATGCTTGAGAAGCTTTCCATGGCAAAGGGCGGCGACTATGATATTGTAATCGCAGATGATTATATTCTGGAAACTGCGATCCAGGAAGGACTTGCAGAGAAGCTTGACAAGGATTCTCTGGAGAATATCGGAAATATCAACCCATTATATCAGGGACAGTTCTATGATCCAGACGATGAATACACAGTTCCTTACGGAGCAGGCATCCCGCTGATCGTTTATGATCCGGAACAGGTGGATATTGATATCAAAGGATATAAAGACCTCTGGGATCCGTCTCTTGAGGACAGCATTGCACTGACTGCAAACTATCGTGTGATCAATGGTATCACCCAGCTTTCCATGGGCGAGAGCATGAATGAAGAGGACGTTGACGTGATCAAGAAGACAGGAGAGAAGCTTCTGGAACTTGCTCCGAATGTACGTCTGATCCAGGATGACAATACACAGAATGCACTTCTCAACGGAGAAGCAAGTGTTGCATTTCTTTATACCTCTCAGGTAACAGCTGCTCTGGCTGAGAATCCTGATCTGAAGGTGGTATATCCGGAAGAAGGACTTGGATTTGGTATTATGGGTATGTTTATTCCAAGTGAAGCGCCGGATAAAGATGCGGCATATTCTTTCATGGATTACATCATGCAGCCGGAGGTTGCAGCGAAATGCACAGACTATATCGGCTATTACAGCACAAATAAAGCAGCAGATGAGCTGGTAAATCCGGATTTGGTAGTTCCGGATGACGTTACAAAGGGCGAGATCGTCCAGAATGTAAGCCAGGACGCAGACGCACAGTATCAGAAGAACTGGACTGAATTTAAGGCTGCCTGCGACTAAGGGGTTAATCAACTAAGGAGTTAATATGGATGTTTACAAGGGAACCGGTGCCTTTTCCGGAATTGCCATCGGTAAGATACTGTATTATCATAAAAGCGAATATCAGATGCGCCAGTACGAAATCACAGATGTGAAAACAGAGCTGAATATTTTCCGGCAGGCGCGCACCAGAGTCATGGAACAGCTGGAGGATTTATATGAAAAAAACTGCATAATTCAGGGAACCCAGGCAGAGATTTTTCTCAGACAGAAGAATCTGCTGGAGGGAAAAAGCTTTCAACGTGCCATTGAGAGTGTCATACAGAGTGAAAAAGTAAATTCTGCCTATGCAGTAATGACTACAAGGGATGAGATGCTTAAGACTTTCAGAACTCTGGAAGAGCCTGCGATTAAAGAACGGCTGGATAATATGCGGGAGATTTCCGACCGCCTGATCGGTGAACTGGGAGGTATCTCTCCCAGGATAGATCTTGGGGATGAGCCTGTGATCGTTGTGACGGAGAGTATCACGCCAACAGAACTGATGGAGATGGATAAGGATAAACTGATGGCTATTGTTACCCATCATGGTTCCGACATGTCTCATGCTGCCATTATGGCAAAAACAATGAATATACCGGCTCTGCTGGAAATTGACACAGATTCGGAGTGGGACGGACGGCAGGCTATTGTGGACGGATATACCGGAACTTTGTATATTGATCCGGATGAAGAGGTAAAAAAAGAATATGAGATCCGCAGGCAGGCTGATAAAGAAGAAAGAGAAGAGCTTCTGAAATTAAGGAGAGAACCGGATATCACAAAAGATGGCAGAAAAATTGAAATCTATGCCAATATCGGAAATATGGACGACCTGAACAGTGTGCTGTATTACGGAGCTGCCGGGATTGGTCTTCTGCGCAGTGAATTCCAGTATCTTGGAAGAGAAAATTATCCTCGTGAAAATGAGCTGTTTCTTGCATACAAAAAGATTGCGGAGACCATGGGAGAAAAGCTCACTGTGATCCGTACGGCAGATCTCGGAGCAGACAAGCAGGCAGAATATCTGAATATCCCGGACGAGACAAATCCGATCATGGGGAACAGAGGAATCCGTCTCTGCCTTGACAGAAAAAGAATGTTCAAGGCACAGCTTCGGGCAATTTTCAGGGCGAGTGCATATGGAAACCTGGCGCTGATGTATCCGATGATCAGCTCAGAAGAGGAAATGGATGAGATCGAAGAAATTATCCGGGAAGTAAAGATTGGGCTGGATGAAAAAGGAATTCCGTATAAACATATTAAGACAGGAATCATGATCGAGACTCCGGCAGCAGTCATGATCAGCCGGGAGCTTGCCAGAAGAGTGGATTTCCTGAGTCTTGGAACCAATGACCTGAGTCAGTATACACTGGCGATGGACAGACAGAATCCGCTTCTGCGCAAGAAATATAATGACCATCACCCGGCAGTGCTGCGTATGATTCAAATGGTGATCGAAGCGGGACATGCAGAAAACAGACGTGTCTGTATCTGTGGGGAACTTGCAGCAGATACTGCCCTGACAGAAGAATTTCTGAGGATGGGTGTGGACTGTCTCTCTGTAGTGCCGGCATGTATTTTGCCGGTAAGAAAAGCACTGAGACAGGTAGATCTGTCCGGAGATGATAAAGGTGCGTGAATTTGGTGAAAAGTAAAGTGGTATTACTTCCCTGCCGGGAATATAATGAAGAAAAAATCTATATGCTTCTGAAGCAGGGGCTGGATTTTCTGGGTGGAGTGGAGACTCTGATTCCAAAGGATGCGAAGATCCTGTTGAAGCCAAATCTGTTGAAAAAAGCAGAAGTTGAGAAAGCAGTGATCACACATCCTGCTGTAGTAGGGGCTTTTGCGCGAATCCTGCGGGAAAGTGGGTATGAGCATATTGTGCTTGCAGATTCCTGTGGTCACGGAACTACTCAGTCTGTAATCCATGGAACAGGGATGGATACTTATCTGGAAAAATACCAGATTCCGGCTGTTGATTATTCTGAGGGCGTGAAAACTGCTTATCCGCAGGGAGTCCAGGCAAAGGAATTTATCCTGCCAAAAGAACTGTTGGAGCAGGACTGTGTGATTTCCCTGAGCAAGATGAAAACACATGCATTAGAACGTATCACCGGTGCGGTTAAGAACAGCTATGGGTTTGTATATGGATTTCATAAAGCGAAGGGGCACACGCAGTACCCGAGTGCAGACAGCTTTGCCAGAATGCTTATTGATCTGAATAAATGTGTGGCACCGAAGCTGTATGTGATGGATGGGATTGTGGCCATGGAGGGCAACGGACCGGGTTCGGGAGATCCGGTTCCTATGAATGTACTGCTGATGTCCACAGATCCGGTTGCACTGGACAGTGTATTCAGCCGTCTGGTTTATCTGAAACCGGAGATGGTTCCGACGAATTATCATGGCGAGAAAATGGGACTTGGTACATGGAAAGAAGAGGAGATTACCCTTCTGACACCGGACGGGGAGATTCCCATGGCAGAGGCAGTGAAAAAATACGGAAATCCGGCTTTTAATGTAGACCGTACAGAAGTGCGAAAGAATATCTGGACAAGAATGGCGGGAGCGTTAAACATTTTTCAGAAAAAACCATATATAGAAGCTGATAAATGTGTCCGTTGCGGGATCTGTGTGCAGAGCTGTCCGGTTCCGGGGAAAGCTGTGGATTTCAGAAAAGGCAAAGGAAAGCCGCCGGTATATGATTACAGAAAGTGTATCCGCTGTTTCTGCTGCCAGGAGATGTGCCCGAAGAAGGCAATCAAAGTGAAGTAGATGAAAAGCAGATAATAAAAAGCGCAACTATTTATAGAATTGCCATGGTATTTTCGCAGAATCAGGACAGAGGAAAGCCGGACAATTACCAAAAAGCACATAACAGAGGATGAGAATATCTCGGATTGAGACAGATTCTATCCTAAGTTATGTGCTTTTTTGAGTCATATCCCTCTTTAACTGAATCAGGAAAGTTCCCTGCTTTGGCTGCGAATATTCGTTATTCGTCTGACTATGGCTGTCGAAGATACAAAATCTATCTTCCGAGGCTTCTGCTTATCTCGCGGATGAATTCCGGAGTAGTACCACAGCATCCTCCGACAACAGACGCACCATTTTCGATCAGAACCTTCATATGTTCAGCAAAGCTTTTGGCGTCCATACTGTAAATGGCATTTCCCTGATCATCAATCGTCGGCATACCGGCATTAGGTTTGGCAATGACAGGAATGGATACGTTCTCTTTGATATTGCGGACAACGGATACCAGCTGGTCAGGTCCTACAGAACAGTTGATTCCAACTGCCACAGCACCTGCACCCTCAAGGGCGATCGCAGCCTCCACAGCATTTCCTCCGCTGAAAATGCTTCCGTCAGCTTCTACGGTCATTGTACACATTACAGGAAGAGAACTTACGGATGCAGCAGCATCCAGTGCAGCAAGTGTTTCCTCGATATTGATCATGGTTTCCGCAGCAATCAGATCAACACCTGCATCCTCAAGAACCTTAATCTGTTCACAGTATGTTTCATATGCCATCTCATAGGTGAGATCACCGGCAGGCTCCATCATCTTGCCTGTTGTGGTAATATCACCGGCAACATAGACCTTATGTCCTACTGCCTCTCTGGAAATATTTACAAGTGCATGGTTCATTTCCGCAAGCTTATCCTGCAGTCCGTGAAGTCCGAGACTGTAACGGTTTCCGCCGAAAGTAGGTGCGTATACGATCTGGCTTCCTGCTTCAACATAAGCCTTTTGCAGATTCTGCAGAACTTCTTTGTGCTCCATGATCCATGCTTCTGTACAGATTCCTCTTGGCATTCCGGCGGCCATAAGATTGGAACCGGTAGCACCGTCGAGCAGTACAACATCCTGTGTCAGCTTCTGAAATTCTTCTCTAGTCATGGAAATTTCCTCCTGTGTTTTTCTATGAAAGTCCTGAGTGGCTGCCATGAATCAGTCATGTCTGCATGGGTAAATTCGTGGATACCGAACAGGATGACTTTCATATACTGTGACATTATAGCACAGCTTTCAGGATAAATGGAGAAAATTAATAAATTTTTATTTCATATGATGCAGTAAAAATTTCATCCTTGTCCAGAGTGTTGATATATTTCTTTTCCGGAAGCTCGCCCTTAAATCCAAAATCATCACAGCGTCCCATCCATGGTTCCAGACATACAAAAGGAGAACCCGGGACGGACCAGATGCCAAAGCTTGGAAATCCATGACAGATCAGTTCCACATAAGGAGTTCCGTCAGGGAAAGCGATGCCGGCCTTTTCAATCTGGTCATCAAAAATAAGGGCATCTTTGTCAAACATGTGAGCATCAATAAGGCAGGAACCATTCTCAAGCTCCAGTGTATAAGCTTTATCTGCGACCGCGGTGCCTGATGACATGTCGATCAGCAGATAGGAGAGGGAATCCCGGCCGTCGAAAGTAAGATGATATTGCTCCTGGGAGCCAATTCCTCCGGCAGGTACATTGAATGCAGGATGGCCGCCAATTGTAAAATACATGGTTTCATCATTAAGGCTGATCACTTCCCAGCATACACTGACCTGGTTCTTCTCCAGAACATGCTTGATCTTCAGCTCAAAATCATATGGATAATTTTCTCTTGTGGCATCAGAAGATTTCAGCCTATGGGTGATGGAATCAGCAGTCATATCCACGCAGGTAAATTCGCTGTCCCTGGCAAACCCATGCTGACTGGAGGGATATTCGACTCCATTAATACGATAGTGATCCTCAAAATGACGTCCCACATTAGGGAAAAGAACCGGTGCGTGGCGTTTCCAGTAAGCCGGATCTGCCTGCCAGATCACTTCTCTGTTATGTACTTTATCAAAAATGCTGCAAAGCTCAGCACCATGATCGTCTACAGATACTCTAAGATAGTCGTTTTCAATTGTATGGATCATAAATGAATCCTCCTTGATCGATAAATATTGTGTAACTGTTCAGCTGGCAGTATTCTGCAAATCACCGAAGGTGATTTGAAATGCATTTTGGTTCGTAACTGCGAAGGTACCGAATAGTCACGGACATTGATGTCCGGCAATTTTCAAAAAGGTTTTGATTGCTATAAGTTGATGCCGGAATCAATCTGTCTATAAGTATAACACATGGGCTGGATTAATTATAGTTATAAATATACAAAAATAGATCTGAAATGTCGTGGTAAATTGAAAAATACACTGATATAGTGACGAAATACAGAAAACATATGTGTAAAAACCACAATAAATGATTGACGAATAAAAAAATATTTGTTACAATTTACCTCAACGAGTCCTGCGGGACCAGAGCGTGTCTGAAAAATTGTGACGCACATCTTGCGTAAAGCATTTTTCAGACACACTCTAAGACATAATGAACAAAACGTGAAAACAAGGAGGTCATTGCTATGGCGAAAAAAAGAAATATCATTGTTGGACAATCAGGAGGACCTACTGCAGTAATCAATTCCAGTCTTGCCGGAGTTTATAAGAATGCCATTGAACGAGGATTTGACAAAGTATACGGAATGCTTCACGGCATTCAGGGACTGTTGGATGAACAGTATATTGATCTGTCAACACAGATTCATTCAGAACTGGATATCGAATTACTCAAGAGAACACCATCTGCATTTTTAGGTTCCTGTCGTTACAAGCTTCCTGAGATTCACGAAGATAAAGCAATTTATGAGAAAATTTTTGAGATCTTAAATAAACTGGATATCTATGCGTTTATCTACATTGGCGGAAATGATTCCATGGATACGATCAAGAAACTGTCTGATTATGCGATTCTCACAGGACAGACTCAGAAGTTCCTTGGTGTTCCGAAAACAATCGACAATGACCTGGCGCTGACAGACCATACACCCGGATTCGGAAGTGCTGCAAAATATATCGGCGCATCCACAAAAGAAGTGATCCGCGATGCATTGGGACTTACTTATAAGAAAAATATGATTACGATCATGGAGATCATGGGACGTAATGCCGGATGGCTTACAGGTGCCACAGCACTGGCAAAATCTGAGGACTGCGACGGACCGGATTTGATCTATCTGCCGGAAGTGCCTTTTGATGTTGAGAAATTCCTTGCAAAAGTAAAAGATCTTCTGAATAAAAAAGCATCTATTGTAATCGCAGTTTCCGAGGGAATCAAGCTGGCAGACGGAAGATATGTATGTGAGCTTGGAAGCGTGGGAGACTATGTGGATGCATTTGGACACAAACAGCTTCAGGGAACAGCCACTTATCTGGCAAACTTCCTGGCAGCGGAGTGCGGATGCAAGACAAGAGCTGTTGAACTTTCCACATTACAGAGAAGTGCTTCCCACATGGCATCCAGAGTGGATATTGATGAAGCATTCATGGTAGGTGGTGCTGCAGTTAAAGCTGCAGATGAAGGTGACACAGGTAAGATGGTTGTTATCGATCGTGTTTCCGATGATCCCTACATGGCAGCTACAGGTATCTACGATGTACACAGAATTGCAAATGAGGAGAAACTTGTTCCGAGAGAATGGATGAATAAAGATGCTACAAACGTAACTAAGGATTTTGTAGACTATATTAAACCTCTGATTCAGGGAGATTATCAGCCTATTATGGTAAATGGTATGCCGAGACATCTGGTACTGAACATGAAAAAAGGCAGAAAGAAATAATTGATGAAAATTATAAACGGGCAGCCGGGCAGATCAACTTATCTGTTTTGCTTCCCGTCTTTTCCTGTTATATATGAGATGTGAGAGAAAAATGTAGATAAAGACCAGAATAAAGGACTGAGAAAACCTTAACAATAATAAGAATAATAAAATAAATCACATTATGCAGAATGTATAAAAAATTTAGCTAATTTTAGCAGAATAACCTTGACGAAATGACACAAACTCTATAAAATAATTATGTGCGTATAAGAAACATATATTTACTTATGTGCGAAAGGTGTGGCTGTTCAGTTACTTCACAACAGAATGCTGAATAGTTACAAAAGAACAATAATTTAGGAGGAAAATGTAAAATGGCAAAATGGGTTTACATGTTTACAGAAGGTAACGCTAATATGAGAAACCTTCTGGGTGGTAAAGGTGCTAACCTTGCTGAAATGACAAACCTTGGTCTTCCTGTACCGCAGGGCTTCACAATCACAACTGAAGCTTGTACTCAGTACTATGAAGATGGAAGACAGATCAATGAAGAGATCATGGCTCAGATCATGGAAGCAATCACCAAAATGGAAGGAGTTACCGGAAAGAAATTCGGTGACAAAGAAAATCCTCTGCTTGTTTCCGTTCGTTCTGGTGCAAGAGCTTCTATGCCAGGTATGATGGATACTATCCTGAACCTTGGTTTAAACGAAGACGTAGTTAACGTACTCGCTGAGAAATCCGGCAATGCTCGTTGGGCATGGGACTGCTACAGAAGATTCATCCAGATGTACTCTGACGTAGTTATGGAAGTCGGAAAGAAATATTTCGAAGAACTTATCGATGAGATGAAAGCTAAAAGAGGTGTTAAGCAGGATGTTGAACTTACTGCAGAAGACCTTCATGAATTAGCTGAACAGTTCAAAGCTGAATATAAAGCAAAAATCGGTGCTGATTTCCCAACTGATCCTAAGGAACAGTTAATGGGTGCTATCAAAGCCGTATTCCGTTCCTGGGACAACCCACGTGCGAACGTATATCGTCGTGACAACGATATCCCATATTCCTGGGGTACAGCTGTTAACGTACAGATGATGGCATTCGGTAACATGGGTGATGACTGTGGTACAGGTGTTGCCTTCACACGTGACCCTGCTACAGGAGCTAACGGTCTGTTTGGTGAATTCCTTACAAATGCTCAGGGTGAAGACGTTGTTGCCGGTGTTCGTACACCTATGCACATCTCCGAAATGGAACAGAAATTCCCGGAAGCATTCGTACAGTTCAAACAGGTTTGCGAAACACTTGAAAAACACTACAGAGACATGCAGGATATGGAGTTTACTGTAGAGCATGGTAAACTGTATATGCTTCAGACACGTAATGGTAAGAGAACAGCTCAGGCTGCTTTAAAGATCGCTTGTGACCTTGTTGATGAGGGAATGAGAACAGAAGAAGAAGCTGTAGCTATGATCGACCCACGTAACCTTGATACTCTTCTTCACCCACAGTTTGATGCTGCTGCTCTTAAAGCTGCTACACCAATGGGTAAAGGCCTTGGCGCTTCTCCTGGAGCTGCTTGCGGTAAGATCGTATTCACAGCTGATGACGCTGTTGAATGGGCTGAAAGAGGAGAAAAAGTCGTACTTGTACGTCTTGAGACATCTCCAGAAGACATTACAGGTATGAAATCTGCTCAGGGTATCCTGACAGTTCGTGGTGGTATGACATCTCACGCAGCAGTTGTTGCCCGTGGTATGGGTGAGTGCTGTGTATCCGGATGCGGTGATATCGCTATGGACGAAGAAAACAAGAAATTCACACTTGCTGGTAAAGAATTCCACGAAGGAGACTTCATCTCCATCGATGGTACAACCGGTAACATCTACGACGGAATCATCCCGACTGTAGACGCTACAATCGCTGGTGAGTTCGGACGCATCATGGCATGGGCTGACAAGTACAGAACAATGAAAGTTCGTACAAACGCAGATACTCCTGCAGATGCTAAGAAAGCTGTAGAGCTTGGTGCAGAAGGTATCGGTCTTTGCCGTACAGAGCATATGTTCTTCGGTGAGGGACGTATCGATGCATTCCGTGAAATGATCTGCTCCGAAACAGCAGAAGAGAGAGAGAAAGCACTTGAAAAAGTTCTTCCATATCAGCAGGATGACTTCAAAGGTCTCTTTGAAGCTCTGGAAGGTAACCCTGTTACTATCCGTTTCCTGGATCCGCCTCTTCATGAGTTCGTTCCTACAGATGAAGCTGACATCAAGAAACTTGCAGATGCTCAGGGCAAAACTGTAGAGCAGATCAAGACTATCATCGCTTCTCTTCATGAGTTCAACCCGATGATGGGACATCGTGGATGCCGTCTTGCTGTTACTTATCCTGAAATCGCTAAGATGCAGACAACAGCAGTTATCCGCGCAGCAATCGAAGTTAAGAAAGCTCATCCGGACTGGACAATCAAACCGGAAATCATGATCCCACTTGTTGGCGATGTAAAAGAGCTTAAATATGTTAAGAAATTCGTAGTTGAGACAGCTGATGCTGAGATCAAAGCCGCTGGTTCTGACCTTCAGTATGAAGTTGGTACAATGATCGAAATCCCGAGAGCAGCTCTTACAGCTGATGAGATCGCTAAAGAAGCAGACTTCTTCTGCTTCGGTACAAACGACCTTACTCAGATGACATACGGCTTCTCCCGTGATGATGCAGGTAAATTCCTCAACGCATACTATGACGCTAAGATCTTCGAGAACGATCCATTTGCAAAACTGGATCAGGTTGGCGTTGGCAAGCTGATGAAGATGGCTATCGAACTCGGCAAACCGGTTAACCCGAACCTTCACGTAGGTATCTGCGGCGAGCATGGTGGAGATCCGTCTTCTGTAGAATTCTGCCACAAGATCGGTCTTAACTATGTATCCTGCTCACCATTCCGTGTACCGATCGCTCGTCTTGCAGCAGCACAGGCAGCTATCGCTGAAAAGAATGCATAATTATAAATAATATATAAGTTCATGCGCAGGCATGACAGTGTCCAAACGATAACAGAATGGTCCTAAGATAGAGATATCTTAGGGCCATTTTTACATGGACTTTAATTCAGGGATGTGTTATAATCCCAGTGCCGAATATATGGAAATTGTTGGAAAAGAGGAAAAATTTATGCAGGAGCAGATCCCGGTCAGAAAAGTGGACACTGGAAAATATATGAAAATAATCCGTTCACTTCTGGAAGAAGGAAAAGAAGTGCCGCTTGTGGTGACGGGCAACAGTATGCTGCCTTTCCTGGTAGACGGACGAGACCAGGTTCTGATAAAAGAAGTAAACCGTTCATTGCGAAAAGGTGACATTGCTTTCTTTCAGAGAAAGAATGGACAGTATATCATGCACAGGATCCGCTATATCAGACAGAATCCGAAGACAGGTAAGAAGGAATACTGGTTTGTGGGAGACGGGCAGGTTTATACCGAAGGCCCGATTGAACAGGAACAGATATTTGGTCTTATTATTGAAGCTCAGCGAAAAGGAAAAAGAATCGGTGAGAAGAATATCCGGTGGCTTTTTTTCAGACATATCTGGCTTAAAATTGTACCATTTCGACCATTAATACTGAGATTATATGCATTTTTTTTACATTGATTTGCTTGAGAAACCTACAATGCAGTGATATAATAAGAAACATTAAAAATATTAAAAACAGAGGAATGCAATCAACTGGAGACAAGATTTGAATTCGACTTTTAAGAAAATAATCACGAAAATCAAACAGGGATATCTGAAAGAAATCTATGCAGAAACATTATGGATGTATCAATATGCCAGAAGATACTGGAAATCCATATGTTTTTACATATTTTCCGGAATTTTCGGGACAGTGATGGGACTGGGGAGCAGTGTAATGTCCAAGTATCTCATTGATGCTGTAACCGGAGGACACAGAGACAGAATTCTGATGCTGGCTGTAATTATTGTATGTATGACTGCGGGAGGAATTATTTCCAACGCTGTGATCAGCAGGATCTCGGCCAGGATTAATGTTGTGGTTCAGAATGAAATTCAGGCAGATATTTATGACAGGATCATAAATACGGACTGGGAAGCACTCCATCAATTCCGCAGCGGTGATCTTCTTAACCGTCTGTCAAATGATGCAAATCAGGTGGCTTCCAGCGTGATCAGCTGGATTCCCAACTGTATTACCAAACTGGTCCAATTTGCAGGAGCTTTCGTGATCATTTTCCATTATGATCCTGTTATGTCGGGAATCGCCCTTCTCAGTGCACCGGTCACGGTTCTTCTGTCCAGGAAACTGATGAGAAAGATGAGAAACTATAATAAAGAAATGAGGGAAATGACCAGCAGTCTGATGGCGTTTCAGGATGATACTTTTCAGAATCTGCAGTCTGTAAAAGCCCTTGGTCTGATGAGTCTCTTTGAGGATAAACTAAAAGGTCTCCAGAGAGATTATCAGGATAAAATGATGGATTATAATAAGTTTACCGTATATACATCATCATTTCTTTCGGCAGTAGGTACTGGGGTATCTTATATCTGCTTTGGCTGGAGTGTATACCGGCTCTGGAGCGGATATATTACAACCGGCACGCTGCTGATGTTTGTCCAGATGGCAAATTCCCTGTCTTCGTCGTTCTCTGCACTGGTACAGATTGTTCCTTCTGCGATTAATGCAGCAACCTGTGCAGGCAGACTTATGGCTGTTTCAGGACTTGAGAAAGAGAAATTTCTGGATATGCCGGAAGTGGGCAGGATCAGGAAATCTGCTGACAAGGGGATTACTGTTGAACTCAGGGATGTAAATGTCGTATACAGAGAAGGCAATGAGGTTGTCCGAAATGGTAACTTTATTGCAGAGCCAGGCAGGATCTCCGCTGTGATCGGACCTTCAGGAGAAGGAAAGACCACACTGATCCGTGTTTTTCTGGGATTGATCTATCCATCTTCAGGAACTGCCAGTCTTACAGACTGTAATGGCGTCAGCTGCTCTATTTCAGCAGGAACCAGAGATCTGTTCGGATATGTTCCCCAGGGAAATACCATGTTCGCAGGAACTATTGCCGAGAATATGAGAATGGTCAAAAGCGATGCGACTGATGAAGAAATCAGAAGTGTTTTGGAGACAGCTTGTGCCTATGAATTTGTCAGAAAGCTGCCCGAAGATATTTATACGCATATCGGAGAGAAAGGTTGCGGACTCTCAGAAGGACAGGCGCAGCGTATAGCCATAGCCAGAGCCCTGCTGAGAGATGCTCCTGTACTGATTCTTGATGAGGCAACCTCCGCGCTTGATACAGATACAGAAGAACGGGTGCTGAAAAATGTCATGAGTATAGGTGCCCACAGAACCTGCATTGTAACTACCCATCGTCCAAGTGTTCTGACTATGAGTGATCATATATACAGAATTAAGGAGAACCACCTTGAGCGGGTGAAGTGAAGATATGAAGGAGATGAAAGCTAAGAAATGAAAAAGAAAAGCGGATGGCGGATCGTGTTTATTATTTCAATTATAGGCTGTATCTGCTGCGCGGGATTTCTCGGATGGTATCTGTATCAGGATTACCGCACAGAGAAAGAATATGAGCAGCTTCAGGCAGAAGCCAGAGAGAAAGCAGCTCAGGAAGAAGCCAGGAAGAAAGAGGAAGACAAGGTATCACTGGAAGAGATAGAGAATGCAGAGTTTACCGGAGAACAGCAGGGAGAAGAAGCTGAGATCACCGAGAACTTTTTTGTTGATATGGAGAATCCCATCAACTTCGATGAATTGCAGAAAACGAACTCCGATATCTATGCCTGGATCAGAATCCCGGATACAAAGATCGATTATCCGATTGCACAGCGTGAAGGAGATCCCTCCTATTATTTAAGCCATGATATGTATCAGCAGCCGCGATTTGCAGGCTGTATTTATACAGAAGACTGCAACAGTAAGGATTTTATGGATCCAAACACAGTGATCTATGGACATAATATGAAGAATCAGTCCATGTTTCAGAATCTCCATCTGTTCCGTGATAAGGATTTCTTTGACAGTCATCCGGATGTATATATTTATACACCCGAGGGTGTTTTGAAATATACAGTATTTGCATCCTATACCTATGATGACAGACATATTATGAATTCCTTTGATTTCAAAGATAAAAAAGTATTTGAGAAGTATCTTGATGACATTTTTAATGTACGTGCCATGGATGCAAACATCCGCAGTGATGTCAGTGTAACTTCGGATGATCATATCATTACACTGGAAACCTGCGTAGGAGGACAAACTCAGTCTAGATATTTAGTACAGGCTGTTTTAAATAGGAATGGAAAGAATGAGTGAAAGAGAAAAAACAAACAAACAAAATCAGGTAGATCAGTTAAACAGAGGTTTGCTGAATATGCTTGACGGGACTGCCAATCCGGCAGGACGGACGCAGACAAACGGGTCAGTCGACAAAGAATCGGATATTTTTGATGATATCTTCCGCGATTTTAAAGAATCGTCAAAAGCTGCAGAGAATCCAACAATATCAAATCTGAAACTGATTCCGAAGCCGGAACCAATACTGGAACCCATACCGGAGCCAGAACCAATACCGGAGCCAGATCCAATACCGGAACCAATACCGGAACCAGAACCGGAGCCGGAACCCATACCGGAACCAGAACCCATACCGGAACCAGAACCAATACCGGAGCCAGAACCGAAGCCGGAACCCATACCGGAGCCAGAACCGAAGCCGGAACCAATACCGGGACCAGAACCGATACCAGAACCGGAGCCGGAACCCATACCGGAGCCGGTACAGAAACCGATATCAATCGCAGAACAGGAAACAGTTGCCACACTGCCTCCAGAACCGAAGAAACCGGAGAAAACAGTACGTCCTGTACGTAAGAGCGCGAATCCGGCGAAAAACAGTCCTCATATGAGATATATCAGATATGAAGATCTGGAAGAAGAACAAAAACAAAAACAGAAACATCAGCAGGCACAGCTGATACAGGATCAGCAGAGTCAGACACAGGCAGGACAACGTCGGCAGGCACAGGCTCAACAGCAACAGACACAGATCCGGCAGAGGAAGCCCTCAGCGTCATCGGCCAGACCGGTTCCCGCAGCTGATACAGACCGAACCCGGAGACACTCTAAATCCGGTCAGAAACCAGATTTTAAATCCAGACAGAAATCCGGTCATATGCAGAAAGCACCCCGAAAGAAAAAAGGCCCTCTTATTGCAGTGCTGGTAATCTTAGGCATATTAGTTCTGCTGTTAGCGACTGCCGTAGGAGCATACTTCTATCTGAATAAGAAAGGCGAAGCCCAGTTAAAGAAAAATCAGTCCATAGCATCCATCACCGCACCGGAAGAGGCGTCATCTGAAGATGATGGAAAAATGATAGTGTACAATGGTGCAAAATATAAGTATAATGAAGATAACATAAACATTCTGTTTATGGGTATTGACAGAGATATGCAGGATACCGGAGAGAAAGTGATCGGAGAGAATGGTCAGGCCGATGTGCTCATCTGGGCAGCCTTAGATTCAAAAACCGGACATTTATCCTTGATAAATATCTCCAGAGATGCTATGGTAGATGTGAATAAATACAATGTGAAGGACAAATACCTCGGAACTGACAAAATGCAGCTCTGTCTGGCCTATTCCTATGGAGACGGCAAAGAGAAAAGCTGTGAGAATACACTTCAGTCAGTTTCCAGACTTATGTATGGTATGCCGGTAAATGCATATGTTGCCATTGATTATTCTGCTATTGCTCCGCTGAACGATGCGATCGGCGGCGTTACTGTAAATGTACTGGAGGATCTCACACAGTCAGATTCCGCATTGAAAGCCGGAGAAACAGTTACTCTTCATGGAGAACAGGCACAGACCTATGTGCGTTCACGTAACACAGAAGTTCTGGATTCCAATAATCAGCGAATGGAGAGACAGAAACAGTATATTGATGCTTTCCTTCAGCAGGCAATTAGTCAGACCAAAAAGAATCCTACACTTCCTGTAACATTGTATAATGATGTATCCGACTATATGGTTACCAATATCAGCGCATCTGAAGCGACACATCTGGCAACCCTGATGATTCAGAACGGAGTTTCCGGAGGTGATATCCTGACTGTACCCGGTGAGGTAACTCAGGGAGATGTATATGCGGAGTTCAATCCGGATGACAAAGAGCTTTATAAGCTGATTCTCAGCGTATTCTATAAAGAAATAAAGCAATAATAAAGTAAGGAGGATGGTTCCAATGAAAAAAAGAATGATGATCATGCTGTGTTCTGCAATGTTAATCTGTGGTTTATCCGTTCCTGCAATGGCTGCAGTCAGCCCGACCGGAACAAGAGTTGAGACACCAACCACAAATAAAACCTCTACAGCACCAAAGACAGGCGAAGGAAATCTTGCTCTCTACAGTCTTGCAGGGGCTCTGCTTCTCGGTGGAACTGCTGTAATCTCAAGAAAGAAACTTGAGCAGTCCAGGTAGTTCGGTGCCGAGTGAAACATTGTGTGTTTACGAGTGAAAAAGTCCTCAGAAAGTCTTCCTGAAAGTTTCGGAGGACTTTTTTACGTCATGAGAAAATTTAAAGAATTTGATAAAAACATATATAAAATTCATACTAAAGTATGTTGGAACACCACATGGAAAGGGGTAAAATTTATCTCTGTATGAACATGCATATTTGGAAAGGAAAAAAATGATCGATTTACATGCCCATATTTTGCCGGGTGTGGATGATGGAGCACGTGATATTCAGGATTCACTGGAAATGGCAGTTATGGCTGCAGACAGCGGAGTCAGCATTATGGTGGCAACTCCACACAGCAATCAGACCGGCAGATTCGAAAATTTCTGTTCAGAGAAACTGAGCGGAGATTTCAGACGTCTGAAAGCAGCAATCCGACAGAATCACATACCCTTAAGAATACTGGAAGGAATGGAGATTTTTGCGTCGGAAGACCTGGAAGATAAAATTAAAAAAGGGCTTCTTACAGGAATCAATCATACAGACTATTATCTGGTAGAATTTCCCTTTGAGGCAGATCCAATGTGGATCGGAGAATGCCTGGATGCAGTCTTTGAAGCAGGTAAGATCCCGCTGATCGCTCATCCGGAGAGATATTTCTGTGTACAGGATTTTCCGGAGATTGTATATGAGTGGCTCAGATCAGGGTGTTATGCACAGATGAATAAAGGAAGCATTCTGGGCAGATTTGGCGGCAGAGTCAGAGAGAGCGCACGGATACTGCTGGAAAATGATCTGATCACCTGTGTGGCGAGCGATGCCCACAGATCCTATGTAAGAACACCCCATATGAAAGAAGTGAGAGATCACCTGACCAGAAATGGCGGGTTTGAATATACATATCACCTTCTGGAAGGCAACCCCCGGCGGATCATAAGTAACAGACAGATCCCTGCCCACGGCAGACGTCCGGAACGGCTCAGAAGGTACTACTGGTGAGAGGGAGAACAAGGAGAATGTTATGAAAAAATTAAGAATACTAAGCATTATCGTATTTGTGGCAGCAGCGGTCTCCTTTGGAATGTACAGAAATGAACAGATCAATTCCAAGGATAACCAGGCTCCGAAGATAACCATGAAGAAAGATTCCATTAAAGTATCCTGTGATGCAGATCAGAAAAAACTTCTCAAAGGAATCAAAGCAAAAGATTCCAAAGATGGAGATGTGACCGACAGTCTGATCATAGAATCCATCAGCAATTTCACAAAAAATAAAACAAGAACCATGACAGTAGTGGCATTTGATTCCGACAATCACGCAACCAAGGCTACCAGGAAAATGAAATATAAGGATTATACTTCTCCTGAGTTTTCTCTCACTGAGCCGCTGCGTTTCCCTATGAATACACAGGATATCATGGGAACTCTCACATGTAAGGATGTACTGGACGGAGACCTCACCGGCAAGATAAAGATGTCCAGCGAATATTATGTGCAGGCTGACAAGGCCGGAGAATATCCAATGATGTATCAGGTAGCCAACAGCGCAGGCGATGTACAGAAACTTCCTGTAACTGTAGAGATCTATGATCCTGCCAAAGAATCCCAGAGACCTCAGATCGAACTGTCCCAGTATCTGATCTATACTTCTGCAGGGACAGTGATCAATCCATGGGATTATGTACAGCAGATTACAATGGGCGGGATTAAATATATCAGAGATGAGGACGGAGTACTCAGAGATCCCAAGCCATCCCAGAACCAGCAGAGAACATCCATAACATCCGAAGAAGTACAGATCAACAATGAGGCTGACTTTAACAAACCCGGAGTATATGAGATCACATACCAGATGACAGATGACAGCGGCAAAGAGAGTGTGACCGGACAGGTTCGCCTGATTGTAGTCGTAAGATAAGGAAGGAAGAGAACATGGAAGAGAGAATTGACGGTGGACTGGTTCCACAGATTGATCTGATCAGCATGCTGAAAGATATAGCAAAGGAATGGTGGGCAATCCTGCTTCTTTCCCTGGCTGTGGCATTGTTTGCTGATATCTGGGTGAATGTCACCTATCAGCCCGAATATAAGACATCCACAACTTTTGTAGTCACTGCCAAAGGAATGAACACAAATGTATATCAGAATTTGAATTCCACCCAGCAGCTGGCACAGCAGTTTACAGAGATCATGGACAGCAATGTCCTGAAGAAAAAAGTAGCACAGGATCTGAAAATGAGCAGCCTGAATATTGATTCATCTGTAGATCTGGTACCTGAGACAAACCTGATCACTCTGTCTGTGAAAGCAGGCACAGCTGTAGAGTCTTACAGGATTCTGCAGTCTATCATGAAGAATTATAATACAGTATCCGATTATGCTATCAAGAATGTGATCATAGAGACCATTCAGAACCCGGCAGTGTCTATGGCGCCTGTGAATCCTCTGAATGAGAAGAAAACAATGATAATAGCATTTATAGCCGCAGCAGCAGTATTTATGGTACTGGTTGCAGGCCTTTCCTATCTTCGTGATACAATCAAGAATCCCAAGGATGTTACCTCCAAACTGGATACCAGACTTCTGGGAAGTATCTATCACGAGAAGAAATCCAAATCCATTAAGCTTCGTAAGAAAAAGGAATTTGTATCCATGCTGATCAGTAATCCGCTCAGAAGCTTTCAGTACGCAGAATCCAACAAGATGATGTCATCCAGAGTCAGAAGCTACATGGATAAGGAGAATGCAAAAACACTTCTGGTCACCAGCGTAATGGAGAATGAAGGTAAATCCACAGTAGCGGCAAACCTGGCACTCGGACTCGCGCAGGAAGGCAGCAGAGTAATGCTCATTGACTGTGACTTCCGTAAACCGGCACAGTACAAGATCTTTGACATGGAAGGCAAAGACGCAGATGATCTGGGTAAGGTGCTGACAGGCAAGGCAGGAACAGAGAATCTGATCTGCAACTGGAATGATACAAACCTCTATATGATACTGAACCGAACATCCTCTAATTCCATTGAGGCATTGCTTAAGAGTACCACACTGAGACAGATTGTGGGATTCTGCAGGCAAAACATGGATTATGTGATCATTGATACCTCTCCTCTGGCACTGGTATCAGATACAGAGGAGCTGGCACAGATGGCAGATGCTTCCGTACTCGTAGTGAGACAGGATACTGTCCTTACCAAGGACATCAATGACGCCATCGATATTCTGAACAATACCAGAGGCAAGGTTCTGGGATGCGTGCTTAATGATGCATCATCATCTCAGATCACAGGAAGTACAGCACATTATGGATATGGAGGATATTATGAGAAACGAGCATAACAGTAGAGAAACAGATTCCGGGATCCTGTATTTTACTACGATCCTGGATGATATGTGGAGAGGCTTCAAGAAGTTTTTCCTGCTGTGCCTGATCATTATCGCAGCCTGCGGAGCAGGATTCTACTTCAGGGCCAAAACAAGCTACAAACCATCTTATCAGGCATATTCCTCCTTTGTGGTAGATACCAAGACAGCCTATGTCTACAATCAGGATTATTCCAATGAGAAGACTGCAGGTCAGCTCAGTAAGACATTCCCTTATATCCTTACCAGTGGTGCCTTATCAGATATTGTGGCAGAAAGTCTGGATGTGGATACTATTCCTGCAACGATCACTGCTGAAGCAATCTCGGATACTTCTATTTTCACCATTAATGTAACAGCATCTGATCCTGATACTGCCTACAATGTACTTCAGGCAGTGATCAAGTATTACCCTGAGGTTGCAGAATATATTATCGGTGATACCCAGCTTACTCAGATGGATGAGAGCGGTGTGCCGGAATCACCTGTAAATCCGCCGCAGTTCAGGCAGTCAGCTGTGAAGGGAGCTTTGGGAGGAGTTGTATTAAGTCTTTTATTCCTGTTCTTCTATGCAGCTACAAGAAAGACAGTGAGAAGAGAAGAGGATCTGAAAGATTACTTAAGTATCCCTTATCTTGGCAGTGTGCCCAAGTCACGTGGAAAACGCAGAAAAAAGAGCAAAAAGACAGTCCTTCTGGATGGTTCAGGAAACAATACGGTTCTCAGAGAGAGCTTTCGTACCGTGCGTACCAGAACAGTAAAGAAAGCAGAAGAAGACGGAGTGAAGAGCATTCTTGTCACAAGTGCCACAGCAGGCGAAGGCAAGACTACAGTTGCTGTTAATCTGGCCATCTCTCTGGCAAAGAAAGGCAAGAGCGTAATCCTTGTGGATGCAGACCTGAGAAATCCTTCTGTGGCAGAAGCTATGGGACTGGAGAAAAAGGAATATGGTGTAGCGGATGTACTGGAACAAAAAGCAGACTTAAGAGATATCCGTCTCAGATATGGAGAATACGGACTGGATATTCTGCCCGGAGGAGATCCGCTGAAAGATCCTTCCGTGATTTTGGGAGGCGGTCTGATGGAGAAACTCCTGCAGGTTCTGCCACGTAAATACGATTACGTGATTGTGGATACACCCCCATGCGGTATGCTGTCCGATGCGTCCTTTATTGCCCGTATGGTAGATGGAGCTGTGATGGTAGTCCGTCAGGATTCTGCAAGAATCGACCGTATTCTCGGCGGTGTTGAGAATATTGCGGCAACAGGAGTTGACCTTATCGGCTACGTACTTAACGGTACAGAAATGGGTATCACAGGTTATGGCTATGGATACGGTTATGGTTATGGGTACGGTTATGGATACGGATACGGTCACTATGGCCATTATGGAAAGAAAAACTACGGATATGGAGAAAGACCGGAGCCGGAAGAAGAGACGAAATAATGCGACAGAATACAACAATACCGGCCCCATAAGGCCGGTATATTTTTCCAAAAAAATAAAAGCAAAAATAGTACTTAAGTATGTAGGAATACAAAGAAGAAAAGGTTAAAATTTTTTTATATGGCTTTTATGGCAAAAGCACTATGAGAAAAGAAGGGTATGAAGAAAAAATGGTTGAAAAACAGAAGATCAATTATCATCTTTTATTGAGACGGGTCTGTCTGATCATATTGGATATTATTCTGACAGTAATCGCATCAGTTGCAGCACTGGCTACCCGTTTTGAATTTAATATCATGCAGATACCTGAGGAATTCTCAGGGGTCTTATGGAAGGACGAGATATTTTTTGTTCTGATCACGCTGATCATCTTTGGGATATTTCGAATATATAGTAGTCTGTGGGAATATGCAGGACTGGAGGAGGCTTTCAACATTATCGGTGCAGTAGTGGTATCTACACTCTGTGAGCTGGCAATCGTAGTGGGAACCGGTCGGCATCTTCCCAGAAGTTATTATGTAATGCGCACCTTTTATCTGGCAGCACTGGTGGGAGCAAGCCGCTTCTGCTACAGAATAATCCGTCTGCGTATACGCAAGAAAGAAACATTTACCATCAGCCGTAAGAAGAAAAGAATTATGCTGATCGGTGCAGGAGAAGCAGGCAGAACTCTTATACAGGAGATCCAGAACAGCCGTTATCTGGATCAGAAAGTCTGTTGTGTGATCGATGATAACAGCCGGAAAATAGGTCGGTTTATCATGGGAATCCGGGTAGTTGGTGATCGTTATGCGATTCAGAAGAATGTAGAGAGATACGGAATTGAGCAGATTATTATCGCAATCCCGTCTGCGGGAAGCAAGAAACTGAGGCCAATACTGGACATATGCAAGGAGACAGGCTGTGAGCTGAAGATCCTTCCTGGTATGTATCAGCTGGTAAATGGTGAGGTGAATGTAAGTAAAATCCGTCCTGTAAATATTGACGACCTCCTGGGCAGAGAAGAGATCTCCGTAAATATGGAAGAAATCCTGAATTACGTATCAGGCAAAACAATCCTTGTGACAGGAGGAGGCGGCTCCATCGGAAGTGAACTGTGTCGTCAGATTGCTTCCCATACTCCGGGCAAGCTGATCATTTTTGACATTTATGAGAACAATGCGTATGATATACAGTATGAACTGAATATGAAATATCCGGAACTGAATCTGATAGTCCTGATCGGATCAGTCAGAGATTACAACAGAATAGAGAAGATTTTCGCAGCACACAAACCGGATATCATCTATCATGCCGCTGCACATAAGCATGTACCTCTTATGGAATCCAGCCCGAATGAAGCTATTAAGAACAATGTGCTGGGAACCTACAATCTGGTACTGGCAGCTGACAGATGGAAAGTAAAGAAATTCGTTCAGATTTCCACAGATAAAGCTGTGAATCCTACTAACATTATGGGAGCCTCCAAGAGAGTCTGTGAGATGATCATACAGAGCTTCAACAGACATTCTCAGACAGACTATGTAGCTGTTCGCTTCGGAAATGTCCTGGGCAGCAATGGCAGTGTAATTCCTTTATTCAAGAAACAAATTGCAGCCGGCGGTCCTGTCACTGTCACAGACCCGGAGATCATCCGTTATTTCATGACAATCTCAGAGGCAGTTTCCCTGGTACTTCAGGCAGGAGCTTATGCAAAAGGCGGCGAGATCTTCGTACTGGATATGGGAGAACCTGTCAAGATCCTTGATCTGGCAACGAACATGATCCGACTGTCAGGCTATAAACCCGGAAAAGACATAGAGATCAAATTCACAGGCCTGCGCCCGGGTGAGAAACTCTACGAGGAGCTTCTGATGGATGAGGAAGGTATGACAGATACCCCTAATAAATTGATTCATATCGGTCATCCTATTGACGTAGATGAGAATAAGCTATATTATGCTCTTAGAGTAATGGAGGATGCTGCTGCAAATGAGACGGATGACATGCGTCTTATTATGGAGAGCATAGTGCCAACCTATAAAGTAAAGACAGAGGATATGTAATGAGAAGGAAGAAATCGAGAGATTCTTACATAAAATTTAAGAATACTGCAGACAGAGTCATTGCCGGAGCCGGGCTTGTGATTCTCTCTCCGGTGATGGCAGGAATTGCCATCGCCATAAAGGCAGAAGAAGGAATCAGCGCCCCGGTATTCTTTAAACAGAAGAGAGTGGGCATCAATAAGAGCCATTTCATGCTGTACAAATTTCGAAGCATGAGAGCGGATACGCCTCATGATATGCCTACCCATCTCCTTCTGGACCCTGAGCAGTATCTTACGAAAACAGGAAAATGGCTTCGCAAAACAAGCCTGGACGAGCTGCCTCAGCTTTTGAATATTTTCCGGGGAGATATGGCAGTAATCGGCCCAAGACCGGCTCTGTGGAACCAGTATGATCTGCTGGAAGAGAGAGACAAATACGGAGCAAATGATATTAAACCCGGCCTCACCGGATGGGCGCAGATTCACGGACGGGATGAACTGGAGATTACAGAGAAAGCCCGCCTGGATGGCTATTACGCAGATCATATGGGACTGTTTATGGATATTCGCTGCTTTGTCGGAACGATTTTCTCTGTGCTTAGAAGTGACGGAGTGGTAGAAGGCGGTACAGGAGCTATGGACAAACCGAAGAAAAAACTCCTGATCATTACCAATCATTCTTACATGCTGTATCGCTTCCGCAAGGAACTGATAGAAGCATTATCAGATGAATACGACGTAGTGATCAGTACTCCGTTTGTAGGGCATGAAGAAGATCTGAAAGCGCTTGGAGCCAGATGTATAGAGACAGAGGTCAACCGCAGAAGCGTCAATCCTGTAACTGATCTGAAACTGATCTGTACATATAAAGAGATCCTTAAGAAAGAGAAACCGGATCTGGTGATCACATATTCCATTAAACCTAATATTTATGCAGGATATCTCTGTGGCAAAATGCATATTCCGTTTTATGCAAATGTACAGGGCCTGGGAACTGCTTTTCAGAAACCTGTTCTGTCAGATATAGTAACCATTATGTACAGAAAAGCATTAAAGAAAGCAGAGAAAGTATTTTTCGAAAATCAGGTAAATGCCGCGGAGTTCTGTAAAAGAAAGATCATACATCAGAAGAAAGAAGTCATTCTTCATGGTGCAGGCATTAACCTTGAAGAATACAGTTACTGTCCATATCCGGATAATGAAAAGATTCATTTCCTTTATCTGGGAAGAATCATGAAGGAAAAGGGAATGGATGAACTCTTCGGTGCAGTGGAAAAACTGCGGGAGGAAGGCTATGATTTCGTTCTGGATCTGGTTGGATTCTTTGAAGATGAGTATAAAGAACAGGTGGAACACCTGGAGAGTGAAGGAATCGTGAAATTCCACGGATTCCAGGAGAATCCCAAACCATATTATGAGAAAGCGGACTGTGTAGTACTCCCAAGCTACCACGAGGGAATGAGCAATGTACTGCTGGAAGCTGCTGCTACAGGCAGAGCGATCATCACCTCCAACATCCCCGGTTGCCGCGAAGCAGTTGACAATGGAAAGAGCGGAATGCTCTGCCGGGTAAAAAGCACCGAAAGTCTCTACAAAGCAATGAAAAGATTCATCCAACTGTCCCCAAAGACCAGAGAAAAGATTGGAAAGGCTGGAAGGGAGAAGATGGAGAGGGAATTTGAAAAAGGTAAGGTCGTGGAGAAGACGATACAGGAGATTAAGAGAGTGTAATATAATAAGAGATGATAAAAAGCATTACAAAGAAAGGTCGAGTAGGTATGGAGAACAATCCTCATACCTACTCAATCCCAAGAAAAATTATTTGTAATGCTTTTTTAGTTATTCAAAGTCAAGATGCTGTAATCAAATTTTGAGGGATGTACAACAACAGGGAGATAGGAGTAATCAGATTTGCTGGTCAAATCGACAGGAATTATAAACAGCAATCGGGTTTGTAAGAGATGATAGAGAGAAAATCCCTGCAATATCAATCAATTATATGGAGAAAAATATGGATAAGTACTATATATTAATACTTGGATGGGTTGCCGTGATGGGAATACTGTCCATAATGATATCAATGAAACGAGTAGAGATGGTGTGCGGAAAAGAAGAATATCGGTGGAAACCGGTATGGGCAGTTGTGACAGTGGTGCCGCTTATATGGATGTGCAGCCAACGTGGCGGAATTATGGATACAGGTGTATATCTGGAGGGATTTAAGGATATGCCGGGAGTATTCAGTGGAATTGCATCATATATGGGAACGGTTAAAAAAGATAAAGGCTTTTACTTTTTATCTGCAGTTATAAAATGTATTGTTGGAAATAATAGCGTTGTATATTTGTTTATCATAGCCGTTCTTCAGGCGGGAATGCTTTTTTATGTATATCGGAAATATTCAAGCAGATATCTTGTGAGTTTCTTCTTATTCCTTGCGTCAACAGATTATATATCATGGATGTTCAATGGAATGAGACAGTTTCTGGCTGTAACAATTACTTTTATCGGAATTAAATTCATTCTGGATAAAAAGTATGTAAAAGCAATTATCTTGATTCTGATAGCTTCATTGATGCATCAAAGTGCGTTGTTAATGATTCCTTTTATTTTTATTGTACAGGGAAAGGCGTGGAATAAGAAAACATTATTATTCATTCTGGCAGTTATAGCTGTGGTTGCGTCTGTTGGACAGTTTACAAATGTGTTGGATAGTATGCTTGCGGAAACACAGTATAAAAATGTTGTATCGGATTGGCTGAGTTGGGAAGACAACGGAACTAATGTATTGCGCGTATTAGTGTATGCTGTTCCTACTATATTATCGCTCATTGGCCTTAAATATATACGGAATGCAGACAATCCGGTCATTAATCTCAGCGTAAATATGTCAATCGTATCTGTAGGATTCTACGTTGTATCTATGTTTACAAGCGGTATATTCATTGGAAGGCTTCCGATTTATTTCTCGTTATATAGTTATATTTTATTACCATGGGAAATTGATAATATGTTTACGAAAAGATCAGCGAGATTAGTGTATATTATTACTGTCTGTGCATATTTGGTGTTCTATTATTACCAAATGCATTTTGCATGGAATTTTATATAAGATATGAGATTCAGGAATGGAGAATTGAAGATGCATAAAAAAGAGCCGATAATCAGTGTAAT
>ERZ1106973.800-NODE-800-length-35110-cov-3.412552_pt1 | contig 35110 bp, 53 predicted proteins | sample MGYA00403686_ERZ1106973 | MGnify/ENA primary metagenome ERZ1106973 (study PRJEB35170, sample SAMEA104062408) | human gut metagenome | biome: human gut; feature: human-associated habitat; material: faeces | place: Denmark | collected 2012-11-06 ...
TATAATTATGGGTTTTGACGAAGTATTATATAGAGTTTCCTTATCTTCAAGAATCAAACCTATATTCTGATTTGCTTTGAATGTAAGGTATACTGTAGCACAAGCTGTTACTATTCCAGCAATATCAGCAATCGTTATACTATAAGACATAACATCATTCCCCGCCCTGTGCGGGGTTTTCTTTACTCATTTGGCGAATTTTTATTAGAAGATCAATTTTCTCATTAGTAATCTGCTTTTGTGCAAGTCTATTTTCCCCTTCAAGCCTTAAATTTTCTTGAGACAATTTTTCCATAGATATTTCAAGTTCGTGAATTCTTTTATTCTTTGCATCAATATCTTTAGAAAAATCTCCCTCTACTTCCCAAGGAAAAATTACCTTGACCCCCACCGCGTCGAATACAGCACCTACGTTTTTCAGCGTAGGGTTGTTTCGCTCTCCGGTATACCATCGAGAAAGATTAGGTGCAGCTATCCCCGTGATTGCTGAAAGCTCCGCCTGCTTGCCGCGATCCTGTAGGATCATCTTCAAATTTCGCATAATACGTTCGTACATGTTTTCATTCATTTTTTTATGCTACCAAAAGGTATTAATCCTTCAATGTCATATAGGAATAATTTTCTTGATCTATAAAATACCTAAAGGTATAATATGCCTATGAAAGCGCAAATTGTAACCGAATTAGATTTTTTTCTGAATAAATACAATATGTCAGCAAGAAAACTAGCGATTGCTGCGGGACTTCTTCCCAACACGCTCACGCGGCTTCTTTCCGGCAAACGTCACGACATGCGTTCCGAAAACGCCGACAAGCTCCGGTCTGCCATGCGTCGCCTTGAGCGCGAGCTTACTCACACAGTCTCGGCTGAAACTCCCAATGAACGCAAAGAGGTGAATCATGGACTGGCCTGATGTCGCCGCGAAGGTGGTCTTCTTCGCCCTCATGGGGTTTATTTTCTGGCTTGACCGTGACTAGCCCCTCCGCGCACCGCCGGGCCACGGCTTCTGGCGTGGGGTAGTCCTCGGCGCGGTAGCACTTCCAGCGGATGGTGCCGCCGGACAGGATGCGGACGCGCCAGATGGAACGGCGGCGGGTCAAGAGCAGGTGAACCCTCATGTCATTTCACAGGAGAAAAAATGAAAGATCGTTTTTGGACCAGAGGATTCAGCGCCGAGCAGATGGAAAAACTCCGCAGGTTCGACTGGAACAGATGGAAGCTGCTCAAAATCACATGGTGGGCCGGATGGAGGTTGGCCATCCCGCTGTACCTGTTCGGATCTCTCGTCGCTTGGGATCTCCTCTTTTGGAACTGGACGATATGGCTACGGTTCATGGTCATAGCCGTATGGCTCGCCCTGACCATCGCGGCGGCAATACTCCTCTCCTTCGCCATCGGAATAGCACAGCAAGAAGCGAAGACGCTTTGCCCGCAGTCGGATGAATAACATTTTTCCATGCCCCCATTAGAGCATGGGGATACATCAAGGAAAATGATCGATGAATACCCAAGATTATAACACGTTGACGGAAGTCATTGAGGCCATGATCGATGAAGGCAAAAAGCCGATCAAAGCTATCGCCGCCGAGATTGGTAAGCCGTATCCGACCCTCAAGCGTGAGCTGAACCCGGCTGATGACGGCGCGAAGCTCGGGGCAGACGTACTACTCGGCATTATGGCCTCCTGCGGCTCCATTGCTCCGCTTGAATGGCTGGCGGACAGGCTCGGTTATGTCGTGAAGCCCAAGGAATGGGCAGAGCCAGACAAGCCGACTTGGGAAGGAGAATCCGTGGACGATACCATATGCTGCGGCAAGATGGTCATGCTCATGCAGGAAAAAGCGCATCCGTCCATCGTCTCCAAGGCTGCGGAAGAATGGAAGGACGAGATAGACCAGACGAACACTCGGTATGGGCGAGATTACAATCAAGCGAGGCAGTAACCATGCAAAAATGCCAACTCTGCGGGCGGTGGTTCAAAGGAAAAAAGGCGGATCATGTCTGCAATACAGATTGCGTCCATGAAGAACGGGAATGCGTTATCTGCCACACGATGTTTATTCCGGCAGGGAACAACCAGATCTGTTGCTCGGAAAACTGCCTAAAGACAAAGAAAAGCCGGGATGGTTCCGAGCGGGTGCATCGGTTCAGAGAGAAGGCAAAAGAGGATATGGAGACAAGGTTTTGTGCCATATGCGAGAGAGAATTTACCCCGCGAAGTCCCCATCAGTTGGTATGTGAAAGGCCGTCATGCAGGGCAGAGTACAAGAAGCGGTATGATGCGGACCGGAACAAGGTGAATTTCACTCCTGCGCCTTGGTACAGGCAGTTCTGTATGCCTGATCCATACAAAGGAAAGAAGCTGTACTTTGACGGGCTGCATAATGTCCGGGGAAGTATGCCGGGGAGAGCCGCAGATCCGGTTCTGGGGTTTTGATATGTCGCTCCATTGCCGTCACCGCCTCCCTACGCCGCAAGCCGCAGGGTACGAGACGAAAGAGGCATTGCTGGAGGCTATCAGCGCATTTCCTCACTTGAGGCCATGCCCAAAAGCCAACTGGTGGTGGCTCGACAAGAAGCGATGCCAGAAGTGCCGGAACAGGGTTGAAGTGAAACTTGAAGGGAGGAAGGAAAATGGAAAGGCTTACACCGCTCCGGGCAATTCGTGAAAAGTGCCTTATGTGCAAGAAAACCACGGACAAGGTTATGAGGTGCAAAGAGACAGAATGCCCGCTACATGAGTTTAGATTCGGAAAGAACCCTGCAAAAGCTCATCCTTGCGACAAGACATACTAGCCAAAAGAAAAGGCCCGATGCGGGAACACCGGGCCAAACATAAAACCAACTCAATGGGTGAATTATGGACGAAACATTCCGTAAAGTCAATGACGAAAGAGGTTATTTTAAAGTTTGGCGCAAGGTTGAGGACAACAAGTCTTGGAGCCGGGGCGCGCTATATCGTGGGCTCATGATCACTATTCTCCAAAAAGCAAACTGGAAAAAAGGCTACTTCCACGGGTACGAAATACAGCCCGGACAAATGGCTTTTTCAGGTTCATGCCTTGCCTCTGAACTGAATATTCCCCGTCCATCGGTTGTTCGTATGTTGGGGATCTTGGAGTCAGACGGGTTCATACAGCGCTCAAACATGAACAACAGATATACACTAATTACGGTTGTAAATTGGAATAGTTACCAAGCGAATGATGAAGAGCGTGAACAACCAATGAGCAATCAGCGGTCAATCGATGGTCGACCAGTGAACACTATCAAAGAATTAAAGAAAGAAAGAATAAATACAGGGTGTGTGCTTAACGCGTGCGCGCGCGTTGAACGCTCGGAGGAAAATCAGGAGACGGAAAACATCCCTTCCCGTCAGCCCTCGTTGGCCTTTGACGAGTTCTTCGAAGCCTACCCGGTGCAGCATCGTGGCGGAAGGATTGAGGCCGAAAAAGCATGGGTAGCGCTTGAGGCAAAACGTGTTCTTCCCGGTCTTCCCAAACTCTTCGATGCGCTTGCGGTGTGGGAAGATTCTCCGGACTGGAAAGAGCAGGGAGGACGGTATGTGCCCACGCTTGAAAACTTCCTTGCCCGTGAATACTGGCTGAGAGTCCCAAAAGACCGTACGGCGCGCTCCAGCCCCGGATTTCAAGAGCGTCCAAAGGCGAACACAGTGGCACAGAAACAAGCACAAGATAACGACGATATGGCGAAAATGCTTTTACAGGCAAGGAGGGCTCAACATGCACAACCCGGACTTCATGCTTCAACTGCTGGTCAATCTGGCGCTGCATTACCCGCAGGCAGGTAGGACGCCCGCCCAGTTGCAGATTTTGGCTGAGGATTGGGCCGAAGACCTCTCGGAGTTTTCTCCCTGTGTGGTGGAAAAGGCCGTAAAGCGATACCGCTGCAATTCGGCTTACTTCCCGACTGTGGCCGACATCTGGGCACATTGCGACGAATTGCGGCGGGGAGAAACGGCGCAGGCCGATGCACTGGCACTTCCTGAGCAAACAAAGACGTTCGATGAGCGTTGCGAAGAGGGCGCCGACTGGTGCGCGAAGATTCTCGCCAACCTGCGGGGGAAGATGGACGCCCGGAAGCAGGGAAGGCCGGATATGCCCTTGAACGAACAGCTTGCCAATCTCCGGGCGTTGGGGGTGGAGCAGTGAGTACAGCGCAAAACCCGATAATGTCGGCTGCATGGGCGGACTTCATCATGTGGTGCGAGGAACAGCCCGAAACAGTAGCCGCGTTCAATGCCGAAACAGGCCGGGCATACATGAAGCCGAAACCGCCCATCGAAGCCATGATTGACGACGCTACAGGCAAAGCTCAGGACGACGCTTTCGCTTTTGCCCGGTGGGTTACTGAGAATCATTGGGGCATGGAATACGCCCCGGAAGCATTCCGCGAAGAATGCGAGAGAAGAGACAGGGAGGAAGGAAATGGCAGAGCCTAAATTTAAATGGGAAAGCGTAGGCGTTATACATGTATGCCCCTTTGGTGCTTTGATTGGTGAAGATGGAAAAGAATTCTGGGCATTTCCCGCAAGTTCAAAAAAATTAATATTTCCTCCCATGACTCTCAAAGAAGCGAAAATAAAATTTGAACGTATAGCACGCAGAAAAGCGAAAATAATGCTCAAAAAAGCAAAGGAAATTCTCGAAAAGTTGGGGGATGCATGATGGAAACCGTACGCCTTGAGCTACCTATCCCGCCGCTCGTCAACCACTACTGGCGGCACATTACCATCAAGGGCACCCCAAGAACGCTCATATCTGCCCGTGGACGCGATTTTAGAAAAAACGTGATGCAGATTGTGGGTGATGAAAAGAAGGCTCTAAAAATCGATTCTCGCGTCAAAGTCAATGTGGTTGTTTGCCCGCCAGATCGCCGTAAGAGAGATATTGACGGGTATCTGAAAGCCCTTCTTGATTCCCTTACCCACGCCGGGGTGTGGCTGGACGATGAGCAAGTCGATTCGATTTACATCACACGCGGAGAAGTGGTGAAGGGTGGAAAGGCTGTTGTCGAGATCCTGCCGATGGAGGTGTGAGCATGGCTGAGAATGAACGGAAATTGCTGTGCGGGTGGAAGTCCATCACAGCCTACACCCGAGTTAGCCGCCTCCTCATGATCCGCTACGCCTACCCCGTCCACGACTGCGACAGGGCAACTCATCACGGGTACGGCGTCTGTGCTTACACCGACGAGCTTGACGCCCACAGGGAGGCTATCAAGCATGGGAAAGCCTAGCGGAAGCAGGTTGTGGGCGTATGGGTGCGTTGGCGTCGTGTTGATTATCGCGGCTGCGGTTGGGGTCATAAGCAAGGCAATGGGGTGGTAATCATGGAAAACCTTTGTGGTTTGGCAAGTGGGAAAGTAAAACCCATGACAATCAAATTCAAACGCCTTCATCCTGACGCCGTGACCCCGAAACAGGGGTCGGAATGGGCTGCGGGGTTCGACATTACCGCGATCAGCCGCAAATGGCTTCCCGATGAAGCCTGTTACGAATACGGTACCGGGCTTGCTATTGAAGTCCCCAAAGGATTCGCCGCCCTCCTGTTTCCCCGTTCGTCCATTTTCCGGGTTCCGCTCCAGCTCTCCAATTCCGTGGGCGTGATTGACGCTGATTACCGTGGGGAAATCAAGGCAAAGTTCAGGCGTACCGATGGAGGCGAGCCGCTTTACCAGCCCGGTGACCGCATCGGACAGCTTGTTATCATCCCCATTCCGTCAGTCCAGTATATCGAAGCAAAGGAACTTTCACCCTCCAAGCGTGGAACAAACGGCTACGGAAGCACGGGAAGGTAAGCATGAGAAAACGCGCCAAGCTGGAATTTGAACGCAGGGGCGGGTTGACCGCTATTGACGATGCGGCCTTTGCCCGGATTCTCCCTATCATCCACCAGTACATGCCCCGCATCCATCTTTCCATGTCTGCCATTGAAATCAGGGCGCATCTGGACGCTATTCTGTATCTGTCCGTTTTCTACTGTCCTTGGCGCAAAATCAAGAACTACCGCTCCATCTATCGCTTTTATCGGCGGTTGCGCAGCCGTGGCGCGCTTACCATCATTCAAGTCAAAATAGGACGTTCTACTCCCCTCGAAATCATCCGTCCACGTAAGGAAGCCCGGACTGAGCCCAGAAAGCGCAAGTGCCCGCCGTGCCCCAAGTGCCATGAGGACGCAATGGTGTGTTATCACACCAAGAAAAAATATGACGATGATGGGAACATCCGCATGATTGTCAGGTACTCAAAGTGCTCTGCCTGTGGGCATACCTCCGTTTTCATTGAGACGAAAAACAATAAATGGTGGAATAATCCAAACTTCGTACCAACATGCTGTTGATTTTTCTCCTCCAGAAGCTCCTAGTTTCCAGAAATAGGAGCTTTTCTTATGCAAATTTCTCTTCGCCATTTCTCTCCGGGTGAATTCCGTTGCAAGGACGGATGCGGTGGCGGCATTGAGCACATGAATCAAGACTTGCTCATGATGCTTGATCAAGTTCGAGATCGTGCTGGTATCCCGCTGGTATTGTCTTCCGCCTACCGTTGTCCGGCGCACAATCAGGCAGTCGGTGGAGTGGACGATTCCGCCCATACCCGTGGGTACGCCGTAGATATCAAGTGCATCAACTCGCACACCCGTTTCCTGATTCTCCAAGCTGCGCTTGAAGTCGGATTCCGGCGCATCGAACTGGCCCCCACATGGGTTCATCTCGACAACGATCCGAACAAGCCGCAGGACGTCGCCTTTTACCAGCATGGAGGCAAATACTGATGGAAACCACCGTGATTGACTTCATTCTGTCTACCTTGGCGCAGCTTTCTGCACAGTATCCCGACGCGGCATGGATCATCACCGCCCTGAGCGTGCTCATGACTGTGTGCGGCCTATGCGCCGTAGCCACCGTATGGATGCCCGTACCCAAGGAAACAACCGGGGCCTATGCCGCCGTATATCGGTGGGTTCATGCCTTTGCAGCGCATTTTGGACAGAACAAGGGGGCCGTGGCTGACGGGAAGTCCCCCGCCGTACAGTCTGAAGTTAAGGCCGTGACCGGGAAGTGAGGGCATGTGTCGAACATTACCGCCGTCATTCTGTCCTTCCTGCAACTTGCTTTACGCCTTCTTGATACGGTGGATAAAGCCGCTGCTGACGATTTTCGGCGGTCTGTTGCTCTTGATGCTTCTGGGGTGCTCGTCAGCAAATTGGGCGGAAAGAACACAGATCCCGTCTACGCCCATACTGGCGAGCATCCGAAAAGTGAATCTTGATGGAATCGATGGCGTGTGGATGGATTCAAGAGATGCCGGGACTTTCGCCCAATGGATCAATGACGTGGAACAGGTCAAAGCAAGGTATTAATATGGCTGGTTATGCTGGAAAAAATTATCGCGGATTTTTCCCGTGCTATCGACCTGCTTTCGGGCGGAATTACTTGGATCATTCTTGGGGCTGTAGGCGGTGTAGCCGTGGAATGGGAAACCGCTAGGGCATATCATCGTGAGATGAGGGTGAGCGACATCCTCGCCTCGTGGGTTATTGGCATTTGCTTTGGTGCCATGACTTGGGTGTGTGCCGCAAATTCATCCGAAGGTATACGTATGGTTTACACGGTTTCGTCTGCTATGTTCGGACATGGTTGCGGGCCTCTTATCAAGAGAAATATCAAGGGAATCATAGAAAATCTCGGCAAGAAATAGCCTCATCTTGCCCTGCCCAAGGCTTTCATGCTGGGCCGATAGCGGAGTTGGGAAAATGGATGGACACTTACGCCTTGCAACGGGTTATCCTGAAAATGGATTTGCTGCCCGGTGAACGCTATGTCGGAATGGTGCTTGCACTGCATCTCAATCAAAAAACGGAAACCATCCAAGTCCGTCAGAAGACGCTCATTGAAGAGACAGGCTATTCACGGAACACGGTACAAAAAGCCCTTCAACGCCTGATAGCTTCCGGGGTGTTCATCTCTCAGCAAACAGGACGCGCTGCGGTTCTTGCGCTTGGAAATAATACTGGAAATATGGATACCCCAAATACTGGGCATCAGCTACCCCAAAAATTGGGGTATCGGCGCAAATGGAAAGGCGCATCTTTCGATCTGGATACGTCGCTCAGTACGAGGGTCGAGGAACAGAACAAGCGCGACGAAAAACGGTTCCAGAGGGAACAGAAATAGGTTTCGTGCCCCCTCGTTATGCGAAGTGGGTTTGAAATATTGGCAGAGGCAAAGCTTTACACATCAACAAAGGAGTTTGACGTATGGTCGCTCGTGCAAGGGCTCTTGCGGCTACCCGTAGGCAGATGGCGGCGGGAAGACGGGCCGGACGTGGGGGCGGTACAGCCGCTTCCCGGGCTGGCGGTGGCAGGGCTGGAACCTGATTTAATCCTCAACGAGGGCTAACAGGGCTTTGTCAGGCTTGGCAACAGCCCTCAGCCCGAACGGAACTACAGGAACATCAAGGGATATGCCGAATTTCTTTTCTACCGCGTTGCACACGTCTTCTACGTGTATGAACTTTCCTTCCGGAAGGGCAAGCTTCTTGCGGGCGGCTTCCATGTCTTTCTCGGAAGGGAAGCATACGGCGATCCAAGTGCGGTCTTCGGTATATCCCTGCATCTTTTCTTGTGTCCGCTTCACTTCCGCCCGGAGCTTTGAGTATTTTTCGGCGTTGGTGGGTTCAGCCTTTGCAGCTACAGGGGCTTCCCGTTTGGCGAAAGGATTTTCCCGCTTGTATTCGGAGAGTGAAGTCTCTTTCTTCTCTTTCAGAAGTTCGAGCGAGCCCATGAAGGCTTCCCCCGTCCAGTACTGTTCACCGTGCCGTGTCAGGCTCAAGGCTTTTCGGAAAGCTTCACGCTGTGCGAAGCTTTCAAAAGCTATCGTAAAGAAAAAACGCGAATCAATGCCGTACGGTCCTTTATTCTCTCCGGCATCAGAAGCGCGAAAAGCCTTGAGCACAATCTCAAGCTCTTTGAGGGCGTCCGCGCTCACATTTCCCGAGTATTTGAGCCCGTCGAGCGGGTTTTTCATGGTTACATGCCGGGTATTACGGTCTGCCATTGTTGCGGGCTTGTCGTATTTGTTTAGGAACATCTCAATTTCCTCCATTGGCAAGGTGCCGTTCATATCTCCATACCTCAGCCTCAAGCATGGGGAACCATTCCAGAAGCCGGGCATAGTCTCGCGGAGAATGCTTTTTCAGCCCCCACGAGTAGAGCAGTACAGGGCCGTCAAAGGTGCGCCCGAAAAATTCGTATTCTTTGGAAAGCTTCACCCCGTCCGTCTTCAGCTCTTCAAGCAACCGCGCCTTGTTCCAGTCCCAGATAGGGCTCAAAACCTTTCTTTTGTCATCAACGGGGCCGTGCTTTTTGAAGTAGCTACCGCGCATGATGGAATCCGCCGCCCTCAGCCCAAGGGCCACATAGCAAGATTTTTCAGGAAACCCGCAGTCGTTTTCAACACAGCGGTGCAAGTCGTCTTTGGTGAAGCGGGGGAGTTCAAGATGTTCAATCGTCCAACACCGTTGGGGGGCCTGTGCCGTACAGCTTGTGAGCATATCGTACAGCATAGGATGCGGGTATTGCCGGATTTTACCCACCCGCTTTTCACATCTGGATAGGTATTCATCAATGATTTCAAGGCCGGGAACGATATAGTAATAGAAGGGCGTCACGTTGAAATGGTCACGAATGGCGATCCATGTCCCCCATGCATCCTTCCCGCCTGAAAAAGATAGCAACACATTGTTCTCATATGTTTTTTCTTGAACGTGGGCGATCATTTCGTCAAAGGTGGTGATCATGGCAACCTCCAAAGCTGATAAGCCAGTAAAGCATAAAACGGCAAAAAAAGATACTACAAAAAAGATTAAGGTCTGCCGTAGGCCGTCTCTTAACGCTATACTAAAATCCATTGAAGGGACAGGAGGCATTATTGTAAGGATAGCTGAGAAGCTAGGTGTGTCTCGACAAGCCGTTTATGACTACATAGATAGATATGATGAAGTGAGACAGGCTATTCAAAATGAGAAAGATACAATACTTGACGTCTGCGAAGAGGGTCTTTTTTCTATGATTTATGGTGGAGACTTTGAGGCGATAAAGTATTATCTTGAACGAAAGGGAAAGTGCAGAGGTTACGGGGGACAAGACAGGTTTGGGAAAGGCCCGGATGATGAAGTGGGCATGGACAAGCCCGAGTCCGGTGTCCTTGTGACTCCCGGTTTGCTTTCGGAGGACGCATGGGAAACAGCAGCCCAAAAGTAATCTGGAAGCCGAACAGCAAGGCGCAAACCCTTTTCCTTTCGTGTCCCTATTCAGAAATCCTGTTTGGTGGTTCTCGTGGTCCGGGGAAAACGGACTCGTTGCTGATGGATTACATCCAGTTCGTAGGTTTGGGATTTGGACCCTCATGGAAAGGGATCATTTTTCGGCAAACTTATAAGCAACTTGAAGAAATTGTTAGCAAATCCAAAAGGTTTTATCCTGCCATTGTCCCCGGTGCCCATTGGCGGGGGTCGGCTATGGAATGGGTATTTCCCAAAGGCGAAACCTTGAAGCTGCGCCATGCCAAGCGCCCGGCTGACATGGAGAACTACCAAGGGCATGAATATCCTTTTGTCGGGTTTGACGAGCTTTGCAATCTGCCTTCACAGGAAGTTTACGAGAAGGCCAAAGGGTTCTGCCGTTCCAGCAATCCTAATGTTCCTAAGATGATTCGTTGCACAGCCAACCCTCTTGGACCGGGCCATCTTTGGGTTAAGCGATATTTCATTGACCCTGCACCAGCATTGACCCCGATTGTTGAGTCACATGGGGGCAAGCGCGTATTCATTCCCGCCACCATCTACGACAACAAGAATCTTGTGGAGGCAGACCCTGATTATCTGCGCCGTCTTGAGTCCATCGCTGATGATAGCTTGCGCCGGGCATGGCTTAATGGGGACTGGAATGTTGTGGCGGGTTCTTTCTTCGGGGATGTGTGGTCCGCCTCACGCAATATCGTAAAGCCTTTCAATATTCCTAGGAATTGGTATTGCTTCCGTTCGTTTGACTGGGGGAGTTCGCATCCTTTTTCTGTAGGGTGGTGGGCTATTGCTGACGGAACACAGGCCCCGGATGGCAGGTATTACCCCAGAGGGGCGTTCATCCGTTTTGCTGAATGGTATGGTGCCAAACGTGGCTCCAATGGCATGATAGTCCCCAATGAGGGGCTCAGGATGTCCAGCAAGCACGTAGCGCAGGGTATCCGTGAACGTGAACGGAAGATGTCCGAAGCTATGGGGATTCGTGTCAATCCCGGCCCTGCCGATCCTGCTATTTATGCTAGTACTGACGGCCCAAGCGTAGCCGACAATATGGCTTCTGAGGGGATTAAGTGGGTTCGGGCTGACAATTCCCGCGTCACAGGATGGCAGCAAATGCGGGAACGGATATGGCAGGAAGGGGAAGAGCCCATGCTGTATGTATTCAATACCTGTACGGAATTGATCCGAACTCTTCCCGCTGCACCGAGGGATGAACATATCCCGGATGATATTGATACGGAATTTGAAGACCACGCACTTGATGAATGCAGATACGCGGTAATGTTTAAGAAACGCGAAGTCTTCTTCGGTAGTTCAATGGGCTAGGAGAAAATATATGGCTGACAACACTGAGTATAGCAAAAAGCACCCGGACTATTCCGAGTCATACCAACGCCGTGAACTGGCCCTTGACCTGTATGAAGGCGGAAGGCGTGTGGAGGAAAATCCCGCGTACCTTATCCGGCACCCGTACGAGACGCAAAAGCAGTATGATATCCGGTTCCAGCGGGCCACCTACCGCAATTTTGCGGCTCCCATCGTGGACGTGTTCGCCAGCTTCATCAACGAGGGGCGGCCCCAGCGCGTATTGCCCGCCAAGCTTGAGGATATGCAGGACAACGTTGACCGTCTCGGCACCAAGGCCAATACCTTCTTTGCCGATGTGACGCGCCTTGCCGCTGCCGGGGGCATCAGATTTGTGCAGGTTGATGCGGAACCGCAGGCGGGCATTACACAAGCCGAAGCGGAAGAAGCCGGGCGCAGGCAGTGGCCTTATTTCATCTCCCTTGATCCCACGGACGTATGGGATTGGGAAATCGGCGCGGACGGTTTGGATTGGGTTGTCATCCACGGCGCAGGCATGGAGGGGAATGCCCCATTCACCAAGGGTACGCGCTACGAAACCTTGACCGTGTGGACGCGGACGGAATGGACGCGCTACAGGCGGGAAACGGATTCCACGGCAAAGGCAGGCACAAGCCTAGGATGGAAAGAGTACAATAGAGGGATAAACCCTTCCGGGCTGGTGCCCCTCGTGCCCTTCACGTTCGAAGATACCGCAGGCTCCATCATGTCCGGAGTTCCAGCGACGGACGATGTGCTTTCACTCATTTTGCGCATCTACAGGCGCGATTCTGAACTTGATAAAATGCTTTTCGACCGCGCCGTCCCTCTGCTCAATGTGAATGGGTTGAGCAAAGAGGATTGGGCGGATTTCGTGGTGGGAAGCTCCAATGCGCTCATGAGCACGGAACCGGGCGGCATCACGGCGCAGTATGTGGAATCCACGGGAACCTCCTTTGCTGCCCAGACCGAATTTTTGACCCGTGACGAGAATTCCGTGCGGGAGATCGCGTTGCGGATGATTCGACCGCAATCCGGGGTAGGGGAGTCCGCCGAATCCAAACAGCTTGACCGTCAACAGCTTGATACACAGCTTGCGAACTTCGCCCGCAGGTGCGCCAATGCCGAGGCGCAGTGCTGGAAAATCGCGGCCCGGTGGATGGGGTTGGACGATAGCGACATTTCCACGCCGTATACAGAGAATTACGATGTTGAGGCCGCAGGGGATGCGATTATCTCAGCGTTGGTCTCCCTGAACTCGCAAGGCATTATCTCAAAGCAGACCATCCGCGATACGTCCGCAGTTAAGAAGGTTATGCCCGAGGGATGGAGCCCGGACGAAGAAGAGACGCGGTTGCAGCAGGAGGCCGGGAGCATGTCGGGAGCTTCAGGAACTTTGCGTTTGCCGAATCTTCTTGGAGGGGCGGGGACAGGCGGTGGGATGGAGATATGATAGTGGTTTTGACAAGGGAATAGGGAACGGATAGAAACCTGCTGTGGGGCACCTCTCCCGGTAAAGGAGAAACCCCATGAAGCAATTCCTCCGGGACGTGGTGATCCTTGTGTTCGCTGACGTTCTTGCGGCACTGGTTCGGAACTTGTTGAACCTGTAACGCAAGTTGCCCCGTAGGAATTGCGACTTCCTACGGGGCGCTGAACTTGAGTCTATAAACTCGGGGGATGTGTCCCACACGGGGCGGCGGGTGTTGACGCACTCGCCGCCCTTCCTTTTTCAATAGCCATTCACGGGGCGGAGGTCAAGCTATCTGGCGTTCAACTGCCTGACGATACCGAGCAACGAGTATCCGGGGTTGCTGTACTGCTCAAGCTGTCGTCCCGGCGCGGTGAGTGCCTTCCTGACGTCATGGTACACGCTCTGGTGCAGGTAGCCGCGCAAGGTGTTCTCAGACAGCATATCCGGGACAAGGTACAGCCGGATGTCCGCCCGCTGTTCGAGAGCTTCCGCTACCTTCCAACTCAGGGTGAACACGCTGTGATGGAGGTTCGACAGGATGCGGTCTACCTCTTCATGTGCGGCTTGCACCTCTGCGATGAACTCAAGGAACGGCTTTTCGTCTATCGGCGCGGAGAGTGAGGAGGGAGACAAGGGAAGCTGTTCAGGCTTCTTCAGGGGGCGAGGCTTGCGTATAGCTTCTCCTTCCATCCAGTATTCCCAAAGAGCCTCGTCGCATTCGTTTTGATATAGTTCAATCTTTGCTCGAAGTTCTGGGCGAACCTTTTTCGGATTGATACTGGCAAGAAAAGCAGGAAGTTTGCGAAGAGGTATACATACAGCCTGTTGAACGCCACCAGTAGAAGGTATAGCGATCATGACTATGCCCCACCGTTCGCTATTTTCAGTAAGCTTACGGTATTGCCCCATCCAATCCAGTCCTAAATTTTCTATTATTGTTTTTGCTGGAGTGTAGGGACGATTGAGAATGGTAACGCAATAAATGGTATCGCCGTGAAAGGTAACAGGGGAAAGTTTCGGCATAACAGCCTCCAATAGAATAGTAATTTGGCTCTTAATGAGGTATAGAGATCATGTCTATACCTTGAGGAAAAGCCGGGCCTCAACTACCGCTATTGGACGGCTGCCTTTATTCCCCCGAAGGGTATTATATTAGAGGCTATCAACCCGGCAAAGAATATGCTGGAAGACGGCATTATAGCCGAAAAGAAAACCCAGCAAAAGAGCCGGGCAGAGACGCGCGTAATTTTTGAGCCAGCGGCGCGGACACTGCCAATAGAGATAGTGAAGAAACAACGCCATAAAACTTTGGAAATGTCAAGGTCGGTACGATGGAAAAAGATTGGTTTTTTGGTGGGAGGGGTCGATTTTTCGAAAAAAGGGGTGGTGGTGTTTTTTGAGGGGGGTTGGTGAAACGAAAAAGGGGGTTGGTGTTTTGAAAAAGGGGTTAGCAAATTGATGAATAAAGGTTGGCAAACTGTGCGGGAAAGGATGGTAAAACGATGACCTCCCAAGATCTCGCTGAACTCTACCTTCTCTCCCGTTCCCTTTGGTGGCGGCATGAACTCGGCTTACTCTCCGATGAGGCCGTTTCTGAACTCGTCAAGGTGCTGCGTTCGGCACGTTCTGGAATCGTGGCGCAAATCGAAGCCGAAGCACAAGGGCTGGCTTCCATTTCAGAGTGGACGAGAGAGAGGAATGACCAGATTTCCGCATGGATTGACGAAGTTCTTGCGGGCACATCGGCAAGCGTCACCAGCTACATTTCCGAAGCATCCGTAGGCGTGGCCCTTGCTTCTGTGGCGACGTACAACAGCATCCTGTCTTTTGACGGCAAGGCTAAGGCGGTAAAGCTGGTTGAAGGGCTTACACGGGAACAGGTCAAGCAATTTTTCCAAGACCAGCCCCTAGGAGGAAAGCTGCTGTCCGATTGGGTGGGCAATGCCTTCTCGACTGGGGCGCGGGATTCTATCCTTGACGCTATCCGGGAGGGCGTGGTGTTGGGCGAGGGATACCGCAAGCTTGTCAAGCGCGTCATGGCGGCGGCTGATGCGGGATTCTCTATTACTCAACGCGAGGCCACAACCCTAGTCCGAACGTACGTCCAGAGTGCCAATACGGGCGCACAGGAAGCGGTTTATGAGCAGAATGAGGGCATCATCAAGGGGTATAAGCGGGTTGAGACGTTGGATACACACACGTGTCGGATTTGTGCGCTTGCTGACGGGACGGTGTACGGGAAGAACGAGAAACGCCCGGAACTCCCCGCACATCCAAATTGCCGAGGAATATGGGTTCCTGTTTTAAAATCATTTCGAGAGGTTGGATTAAACATAGACGAACTGGAAGAAGTCGCAAGGCCGTGGACTATCCGGGGGAATTGGCATACTGGCAAGAGGGGAGGAATTATCCATGATAGTGCGATGAGCGGAAAAGATTTTTCTCATAGTGCAGCAGATTTTTATAAAATACAGAACTTCGGCACCACGAAAGAGAATTTCGGCGGCTGGTGGGAATCCCTTTCGGCAGAAGACAAGCTGAAAACCAGTGTCGGACCAGTGCGGGGAAAGTTGCTTGAAGAGGGACTAGTACGTTGGGAAGACCTGAGCGATAAGCGCACAGGGTTGCCGTACACGCTGGAACAGTTGGGGTTTGATGAACAGGGCAATCCGTTGCGCTAGTGGCTTGACGTTTTCATGTGTAGCTTTTATCTTTTACCCAAGAAGGGCGGCAAGTGCGTCAACACTCACCGCCCTTTGGGGCCAGTCCCCGGAGTTTCTAAACGAATTGCTCCAGTTTTTAGCCCCGGCAGGGAGGTCAGTCCCTACCGGGGCAACTCGTTTTCAGCCTACTTTTTCAAGTAAGGGGCAACGAGAACCACGATGACGCCCGCCAACACATTGGCGATGATGTCGAGTAGGAACTGCTCCATAGGCGCAACCTCCTTTCGGAGACTGGCCCACGTCCGTACTCTACAAAATCATACCTCCATCCGCAATCAATATCCCCCGTGTCCCACGATGCGGGGGATATTTTTGTGCCTTTTCGTATTTCGTACCAACATCACGTTGTTTTTTCCTCTCCAGCATCGTCTATTCTGAGCAGTTACGCGGCACGAGCCGCAGCGGTGGCGTGAAGCCGAGGCAATGAATTCGGCGTGATGCCGTAACAACGAACCGAGAAGGAAAGATGAAACTCAAGCTCGATGACAACGGCAATGCGGTTTTGCAGGAAGGTATCCCCGTATGGGTAGCCAATGACGGAAAAGAAATCCCTTACAATGTCCCTGATCTCGTAGACAAGCTGTCCGCTGTGAATGCGGAATCCGCCGGACGCCGTAAGGAACTGGATGACCTCAATGCCAAGTTCAAGCCGTTTGAAGGGCTTGATCCGGAGAAGGCCAAGGCCGCTCTTGAAACCGTCGCCAACCTTGAAGCCGGGAAGCTCATCGACGCCGGGAAGGTTGAAGAATTCAAGGCGCAGGTTGATCAGGGGTGGAAAGTCAAGCTTGAAGATAAAGACAAGGCTCATGTGAAGGAAATTGAAAAACTCACAGAAGCCTTGGATAGCAAGAACGCGGCGATTCGCAACCTCGTTGTGCGGGGTGCTTTTGAAGCAAGTACCTTTTTGCGGGAAAAAACTACCCTTCCCGCTGATATGGCCTATGCCGCTTTCGGAAAACATTTCGAAGTTAAAGAAGAAAACGGCGAACTTAAAGCCGTGGCATCCCTCGACGGTCAGCCCATTTTCAGCCGTTCCAATCCGGGAACATTCGCTTCTCCGGAAGAGGCTATCGAAGCACTGATCGAAAAGTATCCCTACAAAGAACGCATTTTGCGGGACACCATGCCCGGCGGTTCCGGTGCGACCAAGCCTAGCTTTGTAAGTGCAGCTAAGAATCCGTGGGCAAAAGAAAGCTGGAACGTAGGGGAACAAATGAAACTTTTTAGCGTTAATCCGGCCCGCGCCAAAGCGTTGATGCAAGAAGCTGGCGTCCCGATTCCTGCGGGCCTCTAAGGAGTATCTATGGCAGTTCAGAGCGGTTCTCAGGTTTCCACTCGTCTCTCCGATGTACCGATTGTACCGGAGATTGCGACCGCAGCCATCATTCTGCGTTCGCTTAACAGCAATGCGTTCGTCAATTCCGGGGTTATGATCCGTGACCCGGAAGCCGACGCCTTTTTGACCAACAACCTCGGCGGGAAAACTTTTGCGCCTCGCTATCTCGGCCCGCTTGCCGATGATGAGCCGAACATTTCCTCGGATGACCCTTCCGAAAAGTCCACGCCCAAAAAGATTACGGGCGGGAAAAATAAGGCTGTCAGGCAAAGCCTCAACCAGTCGTGGTCTTCGATGGATTTGACCAATACCTATTTGGGGTTGGACATTACCACGGCGATCACCAATCAGATCGGCGATTACTGGAATACCCAAGAAAACAAAAGACTTTTGGCTTCTCTTAAAGGGATCATCGCCGCAGATTTGGCGACAGGTAGTCCCGTCATGACCGTAGACGTTACGGGGAAGACGGGCGCTGATGCCCTGTTCAATGCCGAAGCATTTATCGATGCTCAAACCACGATGGGGGACATGGCGTCCTCTCTGACTGCTGTAGCCGTACACTCTACTGTGTACGCCACCATGAAAAAACTTAACCTGATTGACTTCATCCCCGCTTCTGAGGGGAGGGTGGAAATTCCCACCTATCAAGGCCTTACTGTCATTCAGGATGACGCCATGACCTATGTTCCTGCGGTCACTGGCGATTCTCCTTCTCCTGCTAAATATTACACCTACCTGTTCGGACGGGGCGCGGTAGCTCTCGGCGTGGGCACTCCGAAGACCCCCTTTGCTATCCATCGTGATGAAGCTGCGGGCAATGGCGGCGGTGAAGAAATCGTTCATTCCCGCCTTGAATGGATCATCCACCCGCAGGGGTTCAGTTTCGGTCTGGAAGAGACGCCTACCTTGGCGCAGCTTGAAACGGCAAGCAACTGGACTCGTCAGTATGAGCGCAAGCGCATTGCCCTTGCTGCCCTGATTACGCAGGGCTAGGAGGCGTCTTTATGGCGAAAGAAAAAGAATCCCCTGAGCAGCCTGTAGAGGAAAAGATTCCGCCTCAACAGAGTAAGGAATCAGGTAAAGCCGAGCGCATGAGCGAAAGAACCCCCAACCAGCAAAATATGTATATTTCTGAACTGTTGCGTAAAAAGGCACAGGGGCAGAGCATGGATGCCTTGCGGGGTGAAAACCAAATGCTCAAAGCAAAGCTCAAAAGGCTTGAATCAGGACAATAAGACATCAAGGTCACGAGCACAGGCCCACAGCAACAGCACTCCTTAACGCCTAGCGTCTGAGCTTGACCACGGGCGGGGCACAGCCTCCCATGCCCCGCCCGGAATCAAGAACGGAACAAAGGACAAAGATATGTCGTATGAAACGGTTGAACTCAATGTCACGAAGCTTTCCGAGAACAAGTATCGGGACGGAAACAAGGTCTATATCGTTGCCAATTTAATTGAGCGGGCGAAAGAGCTTGAGCCGTTTCAATTGCCCTTGATTGCCCTCAACGCCAGTTCCAACGTCTGGCATCCCGTTTCTTGCGCCTATGACCTTGCCCGCAAGATGAAGCGGGTTCAGCAAGCCGATCTGAATTTTCCGATTATCCTTGATGAATCAGGGTTCGTCATGGACGGATGGCATCGCATCGCAAAGGCTCTTTTTGAAGGACGGGAAACCATCAAGGCGGTGCGGTTTAAAGAAACGCCGCCCTGTGACTATGTTGAAGCAGAGTAGGGAGGGAATATGGAAGATAAAAAGCTGGCTCCCGGAAAGGTGGAAATCAACATTGGTGGGTGCAGCGATAAAGGGCATCCGGTGCCTGTGAAGTCTCTTACGGTCAATGGACGCAGTATTCCTTTCTTGATGGATTCTGACTTCATTCTCCGGATTAGGGGCGGTGGCCCGGCTGAAATACAGACCACCCTTTACGCCGAAAGATTTATTACCGCACCTTGGAGCAAAGAATAGCTATGCCTCTTATCGTTGAAGATGGAACCATGCCCGAAGGCGCAAATACCTACGCTTCAGTAGCAGATGCGGACGCTTATCTTTTATCCCGTGGCGTTTCTGATTGGCCCGCGCCGCCGTCTTCCGATCTGGAGCCAGACCCGCAGCTTTCAGTTAAAGAAGCCGCCCTCATCCGTTCCGCCGATTACCTGAACGGTTTGAAGTGGAAAGGAGAAAAGATTGAGTACGATTGGCCTATGGCGTGGCCCCGCGCCGGAGTACCTACCGGAGTTAAGAACATTCACGGCGTGATGCAATTCGTCGCTTGTGATACTGTTCCATCTGCGGTCAAACGGGCATGTATCGAACTTGCCGCGCTTTTCATTGCCGGGGAAGACCCGCTTGCACCCATCGAACGCGGTGGGCGTGTGGCGTCTGAAACCGTTGGGCCTATCTCTACCAGCTATTTTGACGATGCCGCTAGTGAAACCCTGTATCCTGCCGTTTCCGGCCTTGTATGGGCATTTCTGAGAGAAATTCCCGGCCATTCGGGGAATATTTCGGGGTTTGCCGAAACGGGGAGGGGATAGCATGGGTTCTTGCATCTACCATCCCGAACTCTCAGAAGTCCTTTCTCATACCCATATCCCGGTTGAAGGCGGTCCCAAGTACTGGACTGTTTACCTGTGGACGAACGGGAAAGCGCTGCAAAAGGCGAGGGATTGCCACGGTGATAAATGTTCAACCGCCGTCAAGGGGCTTACCTGCCCCGAGTCCTTTACCCTGCGCCGTGACGGAACGGTGGATGCCTCTGACGAGCTTGGAGAAATCCATTTCGCGGTTGGAGAATGGGATGAAGAGATTGTTTCCCATGAGTGCCAGCACGCCAGCCAGCAGTGTCGCCGGGTATTGCAGATAAATCCCGACGCCAGCGTCGATGAAGAGGAACGCTTGTGCTACCTGACGGGGAAGCTCACAAAAGCCGTGTACAGGTGGCTGTGGAGGCTAGACCCTGATATGTGGTGGGTTTACCGATGAATCCTACAGCACTTGCCAAAAAAGCGGATAACCAGTTCAGAAAAAATGGACAGGCCATGACCTTCATTCAAGAGAATGAGAGTGAACAGCCAAATCCAGACACGGGGCAACCCGAAGTCGAGACAATACCAACAGAGTTCTATGGGTTGTGGGACACCATCTCTCTACAGGAGATTGGAACGCTCATTCAGGTTGGCGATGCTGTGATTTGGGCTGGAGGCTTGGCAATCCCCAAGCCTGACAATACCGATTGGATAGATGTTGACGGGGAAGCGTGGAATATTGTTGATGTAGAACCCACAAAACCGGGTTCTATCCCTATCGTGTACAAAATATATGTTCGGAGTGCGGGAAGTTCAAAGGGGTATAAGCGATTAGGGAGAAAAGCCTAATGCCCGTTGAAGCCTACGAATACCGCATCCAAGAAATCCGTCGCAAGATCAAGGAACTTGATTCCGTCATGACGGACGATGTGAACAAGTTTGAGAAAATATTACAGGAGCAAGTTCGGCTCACCATTGAGGGGGAAGCCCTCCTCATTGTCAAGAAAGTAATCTCAGAAGTCTTTGTCCGCATCGTCATGCGAACGCCTGTCGATACGGGGCGGGCGAGGGCTTCATGGCAATTCGGCGTCGGAACGGCACCATCGGGGGTTGCTCCGGACAAAGAGTATCCCGAACTCAAAGATAAAGAAATTTCAGAAACTCAGGTGCGGGCGGCTGTCGCTTCTGCTCTTGAGGAAATATCGGCAGCTCCTGCATCGGTTTGGTTTATCTCAAACAATCTTGAGTACATCGAAGCGTTAGAGGCGGGATGGTCAAAGGAACAGGCCCCTGCGGGCATGGTTTCGTTGACTCTCAGAGAAATGACCCGGCAACTTGAACTGGAACTTGGAAAAGCATGATTCGGCTCGACCTCATACGGAAAGCTTTTGATAATGCCATGCTTGAGCAGATGAAGCAGCTTTTGCCGGGCACTCCTACTCAGTTCGTTTGGTTGGGGCTTAACGTGTCATCAACGCCCGACTTGTCCAAGCTGCATATCATAACCGGGTTCAATCCGGGGGAATCCTCGACACAAGAACTTGGTGGCTTCGGTTCTCTCGCTATCCGCGACGGTGAGTACATCGTTACGCAATCCTTGCCGTTGGGGATGAAGGTCGATGAAGCGTGGAGAATCGCCAGCGGGCTAGAAGGGTATTTTTGGCAATTCATAAGGGAAACGCCTTTTTATAATGGCGAGTGTACCGTATGGCTTGATGTTCCCTCTACCGCCAACAGAGGAACGGACCCCGATCAGGGACGTTATCTCATTTCTACAACCATTCCGTGGTATACCGCCTACTCGGGCGGTGCAAAGGAGTAAACGATGTCGCAGTACTGCCCATCTGTGCAGAAGTCGAACGTCCAACGGGCGTTTGCGATGATTGAGACGGTTCCGGGAGAGCTGGAAAAACCGACAGCTTCCGGTTTTGTGGCCCCGGCTGGACGTGGCTCTATTTCTCAAGCGCCCACCTATACGGATTCCCCAGAACTCTCCAACACGCTTGACGTAGTGAGCCAGTCCAGAGACGCCATGCCGCCCGGTGATTGGTCTTTGCCGATGGTGGCGCGGCTTGCTGCCAATGCCGGAGCACCACAGGGCGATGCTATGTTTCATGCGGCACTCGGCAAACTGGATAATTCGATATCTGGAAAGCGCGCCTACAAACTTGATACCTGCCGCCCTACGCTTTCCCTCTGGCTTCAGAATGACGAAACCGTACAGTTTATGAGCGGCTGTACCGTGGAGTCCTTGGAATGGGCCGTAGATCGTGACGGATTGACCATCTTTACTTTCTCAGGTCGTGGAAGAAGGGCAGGTATTGTTGGTGTTGGGGAACTGGCGGAAGCCCCTACATCCGCTACCGTCAAGCTTGAGGCGGGGCAATCGATGGCTTTTTCCATCGGGGGCTATATCACCAACAGAACCAAACAAGATGGAACAGAGTACCAAATTACCGCCATTGATACGGCTACGGATACTATCGTCCTTGATAGTGCCCCTGCGGAGTGGGTGGCTGGTGAAGAAATCGGTCCGTGGCTTCCTGTGGCTGACTCCATCGGTAGAGAGGTCGAAAACAACAGCGTCATTTTGCTTATCGACGATGTAGAAGGGAAAATGCGCCCTTCTACCTTTACCGCGTCCCTTCCGACACAATTCCTTGAAGAGATCGGGGATCAATATCCCGGAGAAAGTGCCGACAACAAACGCTCCATCACGATGGACATGAGCGTCTATTTCCGCCGTGCCGAGGCTGTACGGTTTGGGCAGGCTCTTGAGGGCAAGACCCTCTCCGTAAAGCTCAAGGCCAAAAACGAAAATGGTAGTATCGAAGTTGCCATGCCCCGCGTTCGCATCTCTTCGCCGACCATTGGTGAAGATGACGCCGTGTTGACTCTCGATAGTTCGGGTACGGCTTTGGGGCTTACTGGGGAAGACTCCTTTACCATCACCATTACCAAGGCGGGCGTTTAATGCCTCTCACCATACTTACAAAAAAATTTGCATCCCGTACTTTCAGGCTCGATCTTACCGCTGACGGTTCAGCTTATTTCGTCTGTAAGCCCATTGTTGGCTCAAAACAGAACGAAATCGCTAAAAAGGTCATGGCTGAATACGCTTTTGACGCACAGATTGCAGCATTCAAGATACTTCCTGCACTGCTTGAGGCCCATATTGTCGGATGGGAAGGACTGCAAGATGTTTCAGGGGCTCAAATCCCGTATTCCAAGGAAATGCTTTTGGAACTGTGCGAATATGATTATGAATTTATGGAAGCACAGTTGAACCGCATTCGCCGCATTGCCCGAGAAGGGCGGTTGGAAGAAGAAAAAAACTGACGGAGTGGGCCGCGTGGCAATTTGCCGAACGGCCCACGTGTGACGAATGCCGATGGATTTATAAGGAAAAACAGGATTGTTCATCCTGTACACGCTTTCAACCGCTTTCCCCACGTTCTGAAATCGCCGTGGAACGGTGGGCGTTCCTTCGCCAGCACGGTGCGGGGCTAGATACATGGGCGGGAATCCCGCTTCCCATCAGATATGAAGCTCTCCGCGTCGAGTGTGACCGTTTCACTGATTCAGAAGAACTTTTTTGGCGCATTTCCCTGTTGGACAGGCTATTTTTGGAAGAACAGGCGAAAAAACGCGAGAAAGAAGAGAAAAAGAAGTCCAAAAAATAAGGGGGAGCTACCAACTCCCCCTCGACCCGGCGTAGCAGCGCCGGATCACGGCCCTGTACGGGAATCGCGGCCCCCGTACAGGGTATCCGCGATCCCTGTCTAACTTGGGAGTGCGGTTAGGGGTATGATTATCATATGCCGCGTCCCCTTCAAATTTGTCCTGTTTGCGATACCTATTCTCTCCGTTGTTCCGAAACTCGCCCTGATGAGACATACTTAGGGCATTATCTTGAAGCCTCACGGCGTTCGATATGGATATGTCGAACCTGCGGGGCTCGTTTTGTGCTTGATACCCCAGAAGGAAAATTGACCAGAGTTCAGGACAGCCCGTCCTATTCTTACCAGAAACACCTATCCATGTCCTATGGATAGGTAAGTAATTATCCATAGTTGAATCATCATGCCTCTAGAAGTTCCGGCATCCCGCCGGGCAAAAACTTTTGGAGGTTTCTTATGGGTATGGACGGTCTCGTTCCTACTTTTTCCGTCAACGGCGACGGGAACGGCTACAATGGTGGCGGTTGGGGTGATGCGGTTGGTGCGTTTGCTGGCGCTCTGATTGGCTCTTGGTGGGGCAACGGCTGGGGCGGTGGCTTCGGCAACAATGGTGGTAACGGCGGTTGCTGTGGTTCCGCCCCCTCCGCCCCCTCGGTGGTCATTGCTGGCGGTGCTGGTGGGTGTGGTTCTACTGCGGAACTTGACGCTTTGACGGGCCTTCAGGCCAGCGTCAACAGCCTTGGCCTCCAGTCGCTTCAGGGCCAGAATACGACCAATATGGCGATGTGTCAGGGATTTTCTGGCGTGGTTGCGGCTGACAATGCCAACACCGCCAGCGTGAACAATTCCCTCACGCAGGGCTTCGCGGGACTGAACACCACCATCGTTTCCGGTGATCAGGCTATCCAGAACAGCCTTTGTCAGGGCTTCAACGGCTTGAACACTGCCGTTCTGGTGAGCTCCAAAGACGCCGCTCTTCAGAATTGTCAGTCAACCAATCAGTTGACCAATGCCATCGACTCTTGTTGCTGCACTACTCAGCGCACTATCGCTGCGGAAGGCTCTGCTACCCGTGCACTCGTGTCTCAACTCGACCGCGAACGCCTCCTGACGCAGATTTGCGATCTCAAGAGCGAAAATTCCAGCCTGAAGAGCCAGAACTTCACCACCGCTGCCATTTCCGCGCTTGGCTCTCAGCTCCGTACCGAAATGCAGCAGAACACCCTGAACATCATCGGGCACATGGCGGTTATCCCGCGTCCCACTTCTGGCACTGCTACGGCTGCGGCCTAAAGGGGGGTGACCTATGGCTATGCGCTATATGATGGGTTCGGAACGTGGTGACGGATACAGCCGTAGCGGAAGCCGTTCTTCCCACGGTGGCGAGTATGGTGGGGGCCGCTATGAAGCGCGCCGCCTTCCCCCGCGCAACCGTTATGGGGAGTTCCGCCGCCGTCGCAGCCGCCGGGAATACAATGACGGCATGGGCCGTTATGAGTTCGGTGACGACTACGAAAATCGCCATTACCGCGAAGACGACTGGGATCGCTACGGTTATGACGAACGCCGGGAGCCGTACTTTGAAGATGAAGAACGCGAACGCCGTCGCGAACGTCACCGCCGTATGATGGATGAATACGGGGATGACGGCGACGGCTATGACTAGATGAGGCTCAAGGACATCAAGAAGACCTTGAAGAACCTGACCAAGGATCTCGGAGCGGCGGTGATTATCTACGGGAAACGCTGATTTTTGAACAGCATACCGTGGATAACCCGCCCCCGACATGGCCGCCTTATCTAGCAAAGGGCGAATATTGGGGCATCGTTGAAATGGAATACGGGGAAGCGAAGAAGGCCGTAGAGGGCTTCAAAAACGGCTCCATGTCCATCTGCGATGCCATCAAGGAACTTGGGCACGTCGCTTCTGCGGCGGCTCAGGCCCGCGCCCATCTGATGAAACTCTCTGAAATGCAAGACCTTCCTGAAAAGGTAAAGGTGTAAATATGAGCAATAAGTTACCCCTTCCAGCGCGTTTCTCTGACGATGCAATGTCGTATTCGCTCGTGTACATCCCCGGACTCCCTGCGGATACAGATCCCCGGTATTCCGTTGAGCCCAATGTGACCAGCATGAGGCCCATAGGTCGGAACGTCCAATCCGTGAATATCACGGGAAAAGGAAAGATGATCTTCACATGGGTCATGATGGAACAGCCAGCCAAAGCCGGGACGACAACCCCGGCCCGGCAGTATCTCTTCTTCCGGCTCTCGGATAAGCCTATCCCCTTGGATTTGCTTAAGCCGGGAGACATGATTTGCTACGCTGCTACGCCAAAACATGTCACTACAGATCCCGCTCAATGCTTTGTCGATTCCCTCTTTGGTCAGGTTTCGGCAGACGCACAGGCGGAACGTCCCCGTGACACGTGGGCAAGCGAACTGTTCCAGCCCCCACAGGAGCAGGAAGAAACGGAAACGGCCCCTCAATCTGAGATGCGGATTTCTGAACCCAACGGACAGGAAAACCATCAGGAGGAAGGGGAATGAGCGAAGAAACCACTGTCGACCGCGTCTTTCGGCGCATAGAGCAGGATGTAGAACGTATTCTTGACCGTGAACCGAGTTCACGGGGTGTCCTTAATCAGGTCATTCAAGAAGGTGCGCCTATGTTCATGGCCTACAAGATGCGTGGTCGTGTCCCTTCGGTTGACGCGCTGGAAAGGGTAGCTACAAAGTTGCTTGCCATCGTCGTGGCAACGGAAGAAGCGAGACGATGAACCAACACCCCGGAGGGTTCGCACTCTCCGGGGTTCTCAAGGATATTCGATATGCTACAATCATTTTTTTTGATGCGTAGAGTTCCTATACTGGTTCCCCCTTTTATAAAGACCGCACCGCAAACCGTGTTGGGCCATGAAAAAGCAAAGAAGGCATCGGTACAATCCCCTTCTTCTAAGAAAGCAATACGGCGTTCTGCAAAGAAAAAGGTCAAAACCAATGCCGACGCCGGATGATTCTGTATCCCCAAAATGCTTGAGCCGTCCGTATCTGTTATGTGTTCTTTGCGCCCTGTGGATTCCGGGAAAGAATCAGGAATATAGTAACAATGACGAGGGGATATGTTCAAGAAAGAAATGGCCTGAGATGAAGACAAGGCCGACAGACGGATGCAGGGAAGGTATCAGGCCAATGGGGGCGGCATGACGCAAGATGAGAGAAAACTTGTTGAGGTGCTTCTTTCCATCGACGCCCCACTACCTCACGATTTACCCTTACCCGAAGACGCATCCCGACCAGCATGGTGTCATCTTTTTATGCAGTATTTCGGAACGGACAAAGGGCAATGCTGTGGGATATGTCCGGAGTTAAGCGAAGTAACGATACAAGCCCTTGATAGGGCGTATGAGAAATGAGGCTCCATTCAGGAGCCTTTCTTTTTTTCGGAAGACACAAACTTTTGTACCAACATCATCTGGATTTTCCCTCTCCAGCCGTGTTGATTCTATCTCGATATCCGGTGTCCGGTCGCTGATGTGGTTCTTCTCTGCTACACATTAGCGACGCGGGCACATCCACATTTAGCAGTGAGATTGTGTATGTCCGAAATGCAGATTTTCGAGAAGGCTGAGTTTGGGAAGGTTCGGGTTGTCGAGCGCGAGGGTGATCCGTGGTTTGTGGCTAAGGACGTGTGCGAGTGTCTGGAACTTACTGATGTGAGCAAAACCATTTCTCTTTTGGATGACGACGAAAAGGGTACGAACAGTATTCGTACCCCCGGAGGAGAACAGCAAATGCTCGTCGTATCCGAACCCGGCCTGTATTCCCTCATCCTCCGTTCCCGCAAGCCGGAAGCCAAGGCGTTCAAACGGTGGGTGACGCATGATGTCATCCCCTCCATCCGTAAGCGCGGCCTGTACGCCACTCCTCAAACCGTCGAAGCTATGCTTGCTGACCCCGATACGGCTATCAAGCTGCTTACCTCACTGAAAGAGGAGCGTGCCAAAAGTGCCGCCCTCGCCGCCAAGGTCAAACAGGACGCGCCGAAAGTCCTTTTTGCCGATGCCGTCTCTACTTCCAAAACATCCATCCTCATCGGGGATATGGCAAAAATCCTTGCTCAGAACGGGATCAAGATTGGACAGAAGCGTCTCTTTGCTTACCTGCGGGAACATGGCTATCTCATGCAGGCCGGAAGAAGCAAGAACATCCCGACCCAGCACAGCATTGAAAAGGGCCTCTTTGAAGTGAAGGAATCCGCCGTGACCATGCCGGATGGTTCTGTGCGCACCCGCATCACTCCGATGGTCACAGGCAAGGGGCAACTCTACTTCGTCAAAAAATTTCTTTCTGCCACCACGCCCGCAGCCGCCTAAAAATTCCCCTTCCCCTCCCCCATGCGAAAGCCCCAATCGTTTTGTCCTCTCACGGTTGGGGCTTACTTTATGTAGTCAGGTTTCATTTTCCAAGCTGCTGTATATTCTTGTCCAGCCACATCTCGACCGCTTCCCGCACCACCTGTGAGCGTAGGATACCCCTATCCGTACATACATCATTCAGTCGTTCCCAGACATGATCCGGCATAGATACAGTCTTTGCCGTTGCACGATTCTCAATCTTTTTTTTACGTCCAGATCCTTTGCGGCGTCCACCCTGCTTTTTTTCTTGCGCATCACTCATTTGTTGAATCTCCCCTCATCAAAAAGCTATCTCCTTCCCACTGACTGCGCCAGAAATACCCGTGCATTTTTTCAGTAGAAACGTATTCTGTAATGCCGATCAGCGGCTCGGCAAAGGCATGAAGATGCCCGTCCCGTGCCCCTCCGCGTATTCCAAAATCTGTGATTGCTGAAAAACCGATATTCGTTGCTGAAAGCCATTCCTCACGGTGCGTTCCTATCGCGGTTACAAGCTGTTCAATGGGGTTTCCAGTGCTCATAACATCGCGCCGATCCAAAACAACTTTCCCGGCGGGAATGCACTCTAGAAGCGTAGAGCGGTCATCATGCAAAGCCGGGGCGTCGTATGAAGTGATCAGCCCACCGGAGAACTTTCCGAAGTTCAAGAAAAGATCCACGGCGTTCGGTACGGAATGCAGGGCTTCCGACAGTTCAAAGATAAGGCTTACCCGTATATGCCCCGTTGCACCGGGCTGCAAAGAGAGATGTGTGGAGCCTTTTGCGTAGTCGCTCCCGTTACGGGATTTTTCAAAAGTAAAAGCCGCTCCTAATCTTTGGCTAGGCTCGAAAATAGCGGTTTCATGCTCCCCAAGGGGTTCGATGCTATGCACAACAAGGCATACTCCGGTAACCTTGGGACCATGCATCTCGCGCTCCAGTGCATGTCCCATCCCCCATGCTGCAAAGAGGGGCGCGCCGTTGAGCATAGTATAATTCGTCAAGATGTTTGCCGTTTGCACAAAGAGATTGGAAAGGATCAGGTAAGTTCCCTTTCCTGACGCCTGACGGCTGGCATTTCCGCGCACGGATTTGGGTGTAGAAAGAAAAATAGGATATTGTATCGCCTTTTTGGACGCAGCGTATCCTAGATTCTGAGGGTTTGCCCCGCCCAAAGCGAGATGTGCCCGTCGAATTTTGATACCTTCCTTCTTTTTTGAAAAGACATCTTGATTATGCCTTGTAACGGCTCCTAACAGCAAAACGGAAAGTCCAATGGAGGGGAGGGGAGACAAAGAGACATACCCAGAGGGTACGTCTTTAGGAATGAGCAGTTGACGAATCCGTCTGTCGACAGACTCTGTTTTTCTAGCAAATCCTGTTTTACGGATTTTCTTCAATGCCGCCTCTGTATCTGCTTTCTCTCCTTCCTCCCCCTCTTCGAGTGTTTTGTATAGAGCACTTACTTTTCCCACATCCTTGGCCCCGTTTGCCGTATCCAGCGGCATAGAAATCCCTGCCGCAAGACATGTCCTCGTGGACAGGTACGGAAGGGAGAGCGCGGCACCCGACGACAAGCGAATACCGATGCTGGAATTCGAGTTCACCAGCTTTGAACTGAAATCGATAAGATCGTCGATGTCTATCTTAGTCTTCCTCTTCATCGTCCTCCTCCGTTGACGCTTCCAGCTTTATGAACTCAGGAAGAACCGCAATGCTGCCGCATTCGTCATCCATCTCCACAGCTTTAAATCCAAGCTTACGGGCAAAGGCGATCCGCATGGCCTGAGCCTCCCAACTTGCGTCATCGTCGTCCATGTTGAGGAGGTTTACCCAGTCTTCATCTTGATAACCAATTTTCTCTTCAACCACGGCATACCAGCAGAGATCAAAATACTTTTCGTCTATACCGCGCTCTGCCATGACTTCACGTAGAGCCGTTCCAGCAGCGCCATCTTCAAGATACGGGAGATCCTCGTTCAAGAAGATGTCCTTGATGTCTATTTCGCACTGGTAGACGTAATTTCCGTATTCCTTTGCATGTCCGTAAGTACGGGCAAAGAACACCGCGCCGAAGTTATACCCTAACCCTGTTCCTGAGTTAGAGATAGCCAGATGTTCAATCATGCTTCCGTGGTATAGCTTCATGGTGTTTTTCCTTTTAATTTGATTACCCTAAAAATTCTTCGTCAAGAATTTCAGCGATGAGTCCGGTTTCCTGCGTTCTGTTTCCGTTTTCATCGTGCAAGGTAATGACTACTTCCATGCCCTCTTCAAGATGCTGTTCGGTATCGATGGTTCCCGTGGTGCCAGTCGTGAGCAGGATAGAATAGCGGGTCATGTCTTACTCCTTTGTTCTGTTTAGTGTTCCATGACTACGATTTCGCCAGCTTCGATCACATCAAAACCTTCGCTTTCATAAAAGGCCACCAGCCGATCCATATCTGTATCGGCATCCAGAGGTTCAGCTACCAACCGAATCGCCATTCTGGGGTAAGTAGCGCGGGCGTGAGAAACGGCTTCGCGAAGAAGGCGGCGGGCAATGCCGTTACCGCGATTCTCGGTGGGAACAAAAAGCTTTTCGATGAGCACATACTGATCACCCTCCACTTCATAACCATCTTCATCAAAATCGATCTCTGTTTCGATACGATATGCACAGAAAGCCTTGCCGCTTTCAAGAGTTGTTTCGCTGTTGGCTGTGGTGATGGTAGTCATGGTAGCTCTCCTTTTGTTCCCTTCCGTTGAAAATACAATATCTCCTCTTTTTGAAAAAGTAAACAATTTTTTCAAAAAGTTTTATCTATTTCAATTGAATCTCAAGCGCTGGTGGGGAAAGCTAGAAGTACGAAAAGGTGGCTCACATGAACCGTCTTCACCGTGGGCTAGCGATCATAGAAAAAAACGGAGAATATCCTTATATTTCAAGGCGTGAAGCCGGGCCAGCGGCGTTCAATCCGTATCGGCCGCGAAATTCCGATAAAAATGGATTATTTTATTATATTTAAGTGTGTTATGTTTGCATTAGTGGAATGAAATGTAAAAAAAAGCGGTCATTACGACCGCCTTTTTCTAGTTGAAACTCGCTTGTGCTGCGTCCAGTGTGCCTTGTGTGATTCGTATTGTACTATCACAAGCATTCCCTACGCTATAACATGGTGCTCCATCTGGAAGCATCAGGAAAACTTTTTTTCCCTTAGAGCGTACATACTCAATGGCAGGAATGAGGTCTGAATCACACGAGGCAAGATACAGGACATCCCATCTATCTTCTGCCGCACCTAACACGATTTCTATAGCGATTTGCACGTCTACAGATTTTTCAGTCTTGAAGGAAAAATCTTTTTTGCAGATGGGGCATTTGTTTTTTCTGTGTACAAGCTTGCCAAGCCTGAGTATAACCCCGGATTGTTGAATCGCTGCAAAGAATTTTTGTTGTTTGGCGTAGTTTTTAGCGTCGTGAGCACTATCCGTAGGGGATGTAAAGAACATCACATCCAGCAGGGTTCGCGGCCCGGAAAGGTTACGCGCAAAAGCCCAAAAATCTAAATGCCCTTTTGATAGGTTCGCTTTTTTAAGATTCTTATAAAAATTAGGACCATCAAATAAAAATACGGCGCGTTCAGGTGTTGTCATTAGATTTCCTATTTTCCAAAAAAAGAGCCACGCTTTGTTGAATTTTTTCAAACTCCCCAATGCGTGGCGGTTAATTTATGTCCTTTACTTATGCTCGTTTTTGTCTACTGTCAAGGGATAATCCTGTTGAACAGTACACCATCAATCTAGATCTCAGCGTATCCATGCGGAAGCTCCTTAAAAGCCAAGCCAGCCGAAGCCCTTAACCATGATAGCGGCGAGAGCTACCCACCCGCCGATCTGCCACTTGAGCAGGCGGAGTTCCATTTCCTTCATTTCTTTCTGAAGGCGCAATTCAGTTTCGTGCAGATCGCCTTTGGTAGCAACCGCGTTCTTCTGGTTTTCGTCATATTTTTCCAGCGTTTCTATGATAGCGCGGGCTGCTTCTTCACCTATGGCCTTTTCAAGCCTTTTTCCATCGTCAAACAGCAACATGGGAAGAATCCTCCGTCTGCATGGAGTTTATCTGAAATGGGGCGGATTGCAATCTGTGCCCCTTCCACCGGAGTGCGGACTTTCCCTGTCCCACGTCGAGCAAGGCCAGCGCGTAGGGCGTGAGGAGGGGAGTAGCAACCTCAAGACAATATTCTCTTGTCCTCTAATACGTTTTTTTGTATTGTTTACAAAACGTTATATATTTCCATAGGAAAAAGCATGATCACGTCAGTTGCACTCAAGAATTTCGGCCCATTAGAGAGTATCGAATGGGCTAATCTCGCCAATATCAATCTTGTACTTGGCGGGAATGGTCAAGGCAAGACTTTCTTGCTCAAGGCCATGTATGCCGCGATAAAGGGAATTGAGCAGAACGGGCGTGGAGACGACAACCGAACTATTTCCGAGATCGTATCCGATAAACTTTATTGGACTTTCCAGTCTGAAAGACTTGGGGAACTGGTGCGCAAGCCCGTTGAGTCGCCTCTTGGGTTCTCTATGACGACGGAACAGGGTGATGTTTTTTTCTCGTTCGGTCAGGATACGACAAGAAAAGTTACGGTCACAAGCGACACGCTACCAACGGAAACAAATTCCATTTTCCTTCCCGCAAAGGAAGTGCTTTCCTTGCAAAAGATCATTTTGAAGTCGCGGGAACAGGACGCGATGTTCGGGTTTGACGACACCTATTTTGATCTCGCAAGAGCTTTACGCATTTCCACCACCAAGGGGAGAAATCTCACGGCATTTGCCTCTTCACGGGAAAAGCTGCGCGATTTCCTCGGCGGTAAGATTGAGTTCGACCCGCAAAAGGATCGCTGGACGTTCAAGAAGGGAAGTTTCCGTTTTCCGATTGGTACGACTTCCGAAGGCACGAAAAAGACAGCGATCCTAGATACACTGCTCGGGAACCGTTACCTCACGACTGATTCACGAATTTTCATAGATGAACCGGAATCGGCACTTCACCCACAGGCAATCAGCGAACTCATGGAAATTATCACGTTGCTTGCTGAATGCGGTATACAATTTTTTATCGCAACGCATTCTTACTTCGTTATCAAAAAGCTCTTTATTATTGCGCTCGAAAGGGACATGTCCATCCCTGTCCTTTCGCTTGGGGATGGTAAGGCAGTCTACAATGACATGCTTGATGGAATGCCTAAGAACAGCATCATTGACGAGTCTGTGAGGCTTTACGAAGAAGAGGTTAGGGTATCGTTGGCATGAGCACGGTTCAGACGATTTGTGAATCTGGAATGTATTTTATTTGCGATCCCTGTGATACATTTTTTGTCGAGAAGTACGCTCAAGACGCAGGGTTAAGAAGTGTTAAGGTCGTTGAGTTCATCCGAAAAAGAAAGGCAGACCTGATTGTTATGGTCGAGGCCAAAACATCGGCTCCACATCCAGAAGGGATATCAAAGGGAAAGTTTAAAGAGTTCATAGACGAAGTTGCACAGAAAGCTATTGACGGATTTTCCTTACTATTCAGCGTTATCACTTCAAGAAGGAAAGTAGAGCTAGGGGAATTTCTGGCATCAATTGATTATGCCAAGGCGAACTTTTGCCTTGTGCTTGTCATCAAAAACCATGAAAAAGAATGGCTTCCCAATGTTCAGGACGCATTAAGGGAATATTTGCGTCATTTCTATACAGCATGGAATTGGGGTAGCCTCCCCGTGCTGGTATTGAACGAGGAAATGGCGGCACGGTGCGGGCTGATTCTGGCACCAGTAGATGAATCCAAATAAATGAAAGGCGGCTCCGAAGAACCGCCTTTTTTTACAAAATCAGGACATATTACCTAGCGTTCAACTGCCTGACGATTCCGAGAAGCAAGTAAGCCGGATTGTTGGAGTTGGGGAGATTGTTGGATGGATAGGTCAAGGCTTCCGAAATGCCGTGGTTAATCTGATCAAGCAAGACACTCTCGAGTATACAGCATCGGGGATGCCCCGAGACGCGAGAAGGCATATTTGCCCTATCTTCAATGTCGTGGCAGAGGGGCAAAGTCAACTTGATTGCCTTGAGGGACAAATGTTGTTGGATATCTTGAACCTGCATGTGTGCGCTGTTCACTTCTTCCACGAATTCGAGATAAGGCATTTCGTCATATATTTTCCGCTGGGAGGGGAGAGCGGTCTGGGGCAACGCCATTTGCGGAAGTTCTACGGCATTGCCCGCATTGACCTGCATCTTGAGCAGGAAATCCCGCGCCTCATCCATGCGAGAGCAGGGGAGCTGCTTGTACTCCGCGATATGGAAGTGGCGGTTGAAGCGCGTCCAGATTTCAGCATACGCCTTTCGCTGTAAAGGCTTCGGCAACATGCCCACCTTAGCGTCTACTATCAGCTTGAGTTCGTGGCGTTGGGCGGGGGTGATGGTGGCTTCATTGAGCGTTACGGGGTGGGCAACGGGCACCCTGTCGCCGTACTGCTCTATGACGTCCAGTACCCAACGGCGGAACGCCTTAGCTACGGGCGTGCGGGCGAACATGGCAAGAAGGTGGCAGCCGCGTAGGGAGAAGATGCGGGTCATTACGGGAATTCCCGTGGTACTCGAATTGATGACCACGCTCATATCATTGGAAAATTCGTCTTCATTTCTGCGGTAAATATTGGCAACCGCCTTTTCGGAAGAGTAGCCCAAGGCACGAGCAAGCTCAGAAGACTTGAACCAAGGTTGATTGTCGCGGGTGACGGGGGAGAAGGTGAAATCGTTGAAGCAAAGGGAAGTAGTCATGATGCCTCCTAGAGAACTTTTCGAGAGTTCACAAGGCATTTTCCCCAATAGAAAATGCCGGGTGTCGAAAACAGCTCTAGGAACTGCTGCCCGCCTTTGGCCTTGCGGCTTGGACATATCGGGCACACCCGGCATCAAGATGCAATTATAGCCCAAAACACAGCCAAGAAAAATCTTGACTTTGGGAAAAGGGCACAAAAAAGGCCAAGCTGTCGGGTGGCGTTGTCCGCCTAGAGGTGTTTTTCGAGCACCGTGAAAAGACAACGCCACAGAAACGGGGGAATGTCAAGACTTGTTGATTGAGTGATGAATACAGACTTGACTTTTAGACTTGTGCCAGCGAGGAAGGTTGTGGAGGAATGATTATGATTGGAAAATTTTTAAGAAGTATATTGGGAAATAAAGAAAATAATAAAAAGCTGTATCAGGAAACAATGAAAATATACCGGAAATCCTTTTTAAACTTTTACGCAGGATACAGGTCTG
>ERZ1106973.809-NODE-809-length-34663-cov-5.517395_pt1 | contig 34663 bp, 27 predicted proteins | sample MGYA00403686_ERZ1106973 | MGnify/ENA primary metagenome ERZ1106973 (study PRJEB35170, sample SAMEA104062408) | human gut metagenome | biome: human gut; feature: human-associated habitat; material: faeces | place: Denmark | collected 2012-11-06 ...
CGGAAAATACCCGCATCTTTGTACCGAACAAATAATTCAGCCATTCGCGTTGTTTGTATTGTTAATGTTTGTGTGTGCGAAACCTCCCGGCTTTTCCAAGGCCGGGAGGTTTTTTGGGGGGGGGTAAGGGTGTTTCGGACGGGGAGCGGAAAATGCGCGGTCCGGAGGGCGGTTATTATGCGTTGCGGCGCAGGTCCCATTTGTTGTTGACGCCGATGACGGCCTTCACCAGATCGTCGCCGTATACCCGCATGTTCGAGTAGGTCTGTCCGTAGGTCATCGTGGCGTTTTCGGCTCCGGCGAAGTCCATCAGGACGATACCGGCGTTTCCGCGGAAGTCCTTCCGGTTCAGTTTGTCCGCCGTGTATCTGTTATACAGGTTGGCGCAGTAGTCGTAATCCCCCACGGCTCCGAATATACTGATGCCCGATACGCTGCAGTGCGCCGTGTCGTAACAGCTCACGTAGTTCATGCACCAGCGCGTGACGTCCGTCGCGCCGTACGTGTAGGCGATGCACTCGTCGATCGCGGCGTACTTGCTCACGCCGTCCGACGAGCCGTTCTTGATGTTGTACAGATCATTGACCTTGATCGGCGCCGTTTCGCCCGTATTGCCGTGGAGCGTGGTCTCGAACACGACCTTGTCGTGCGTCCAGTTCAGGTAGGCGCCCAGATACCGGCCGCCGTTGGCGGACTTGTAGTCTTCGCGGATCATGAACAGGATCTTGCCGCGGGCGTCGGCCAGCGTCATCCGGGGATGGAAATCGGCGATATGTCCGCTGCAGTGCGACTTTATCAGGTCTACGACGCTCTTGTCCCAGCCCGTTTTTCCGGTGCCGCTGGTGTTCTCGTATTTCATATGTATCAGCACCGTCTCGTCGGGATGCTCGTTCAGGAAGTTCACGAAGCGGTCGAGCAGGTGCGAGAGCATGAAGGGCGACAGCTCCTGCCGCCCGGAACCGCCCGGCGTGTAGCCGCCGCGGGTCGGGTCGCCCAGCGCGGCGATGCCGTGATGAATCGGAAGGTCCTGCAGCGAACTGCCCGACGCCGACGGACGCAGGTCGAACATGCGGACACCGGCCGCCAGCTGTTCCTCGATCGAAAGTTCCTGCGCCTTGATGATCTTGGTTACGTTCATGTAGCCGAATACGACGTTTTGCAGCCATTTGAAATGATACCTTTCGCCGGGCATGCCGCTCTTGTATTCATAATGCGAGCCGTACATCGTGCATGCGTCGTGTGAGCCGGGCATGGATACCTGCGACAGGTATACGTTGTCGGGCAGGTATTTCATCCAGTCGGAATAGTCCTCCGTGGTCTGCTGCGCCTGCTTCTGCATGTCGCTGATCGTAAACGAATAACGATTGCCTGCCTTAAGTGTCGCTTGAGTCGTGTAACTGTAGGTTTTCCCCTCCGTCGTGACAGCCGTCAGCGTCAGTCCCCGAATGTCCTGCGGCAGCATGAATGCCGTAACCATGATCTTCGATCCGGCGCCGATCCGGATGTAAGGCTCCTCCCCCGTCAGCATGTGCAACGCAAGCACTTTGGAGCATCTGTCCTCAATGACGGCGGCCCGATGTGTTTCGATGTCGAACGTGAAGGCCCCGGCTACCGGATCGTTTTCGCTCGACAGGACGAGTTTCTGCACCTCGGCCGCTTCCGAAAATCTTATGTCTACCGTCACGGTAGTCATCAGCGGGCGGAACGAGAACGGCACCTCCGCGCCGCGTTCCACGCCTTTCGTACATGCCGCCATGTAGGCGTACTGCATGTTGCATTCGCCGTTGTTACAGGTCTGTACGGCCGGAATCGCCGTAACGACGATAGAACCGCTGTTGGTCTGTACGGCGTCGGCCGGGTAAAACGCATAAAAGTCGTAATGCGAGTCGCTGCCCCATGCCATTCCCGTGTCGCTCAGGTCGGCTTCGCTTTCGGTCGCGCCCGACACGGTGACCTCCACTTCGGCCCACTGCGGAGTCGTCTGCGGACTGATGATTCCCACCCGGTCGCCGGTGCGCCAGTAAATCGGGAAATAACCGTCGGTAAGGGGACCGTAGGCCGTGCGGGTTTCGCTTTCCTGTCCGGACGTCTCGTCGTTGCCGATCGCAAGACGGCAGCTGACGGCGTCGCCTCCGGCCGCCGTCTTTCCGGGGCCGGGCTGTTCCGTCGTATCCTTTCCGCAGCCGGACAGCAGTCCTGCGAGTATCAACAGGCGGAAAATAGGTTTATGTGTCATGGTGTCTGGTTTGAATTGGTGTTCGGTCAATACTCGCAGTCGTCTGCATAATCCGCTGAACTCGGACCCAGTTCGCCGCCGTGGGGCTGGGAGATCGCGAATCCCGCTTCCGTCCTGACCGTGAGTATCTCCAGTTCCGGCTTTGTGTAAGCTGCTTTCATCAGATAGGGGTTTTATAGCTGAATCGGGACGGCTGTCACCTCCGTCCCGATAGCTGGATTTCTTGTCGCCGAAGCTATTCGACCGTGTAGGTGAAGTCCGCGAACTCGACGTGGTAGGCGCCGCCCGTACTCAGTATCTTGAGCATGATGCGCTGTCCGTTCGTGACCGTGAACGTGTGGGTCTGAACTCCCGACTTGCATTTCCTGTCGTTGCCGTTCAGAATGTTATTCCGGTCGCGGAGCCAAACTTCCGTAATCGGGCCGTTGCCCGTTACGCCGATCCGATATTTTATATTCACCAATGCCCGGTTGGTCGCTACTTCAAAGGATATTTTCACGGTTTTCGAACCGTCGCACTGGATCGGAGCCGTCACGAACGCGCCGTTGTTGTCGTCGTTGAATCCTGCCGGAACCTGCAGCTGGATGCGGTTTTTCTTGAGTTTGTCGTCGTCGTTCTTGTCATTCTTAAGCTCTCCGCGGTAGAAGTACCAGCCGTCGAAGATTCCGTCGGGATCGTACTGGGGATCGACGAAATAGAATCCGTTGTCCTTCCACGTCCCGGTGCCGTACTTCTTGTCGACCGCGTCGGGTACCCCGATCGTGACCGTCTTGCTGTTGCACGGTACGCTCATCGTATAGTGGTGGTTGCGCTTCAGGCCGGCGAGGGTGAACGACTTGTCCGAATAGGTCAGTCCGTCGGCGGTCATGACCTGCACGTTCATCGTCGAATGGATGCTTACGGGCAGCAGTCCGATCGTAAACTCCTTCCGGTCCGTGGGAATGGTGATCGAATTGGTTACCGACGATGCGGTGAAGTTGCCCAGACGGTCGATCGTGCCCGCGGTCGGCATTACGTCGCCGCTGGTGCTGATGATGATCTTCTTGGGCGTCTCGTTGCTTTCCAGTCCGAGACTCATCCTGATGCGTGCCATCAGCGGCCGGAAGGTGAAGTTAACGGGCAGCACCGTCGAATCCTCGTTGATTTCGAACGGGGTCTCCCAGACGTTCGTGTACATGAAGTCGTAGTCGGCGAGGTTTGTCGTGAAGTAGGACGTCCCCCACGTATGCTTGAACACCTTGTTTACGGCGTCGAACGTGGCGCCGCAGCTGTACGGATAGTGTGCCGCCGCCAGCGAGTAGCTGCCTACGGGCACGTCGCCGGTAAAGGTGGTTGTGGCGCCCGTTTTGTCGGCCGTGAATTCGAACTTCTGCGTCGTGGAGCCGTTGTAGAGGAATACGGCGACTTTGTCGCCCTGCACCCAAGTCGTCTCCGTGCCGTCTACGGCGGTGCGGGTTTCGCCGGCGACCGCATCCTCTGGAATGGTTACCTGAATGTATTTCGCCTCTGCCGGAGCCGTCGCAGTCTCTTCTTTGCTGCATGCGCTCATGCCGGCTGCGGCGAGCATCGCTATAACGAATAGTTTTTTCATAAGGCTTTTTGTTTTGAACGTTAATATTCGGAGCTTCGGACCGCTATTCGTAATCGTCGTAGGAGAGCGATCGCGTACCTCCCAGTTCACCGCCGCCGGTTCCCGGCTCGATGTCGCTGCTTACGGCAAATCCTTTTTCGACGCGCACGGAGATCTGGACCAGCTCCGGTGCTTCGTAGGGCATTGATTGTTTTTTCATGGTCATTGCTTTTTTAATTGATGAGTGTGGCGTTGATTTTATCTGTTCGTGCGTTTCCGATTCGTGCGGATCAGGCCCTTACGCAGAGCACCCTTACGCGGAACGTCTCTTCGTCCCTGCGGAGCTGCACCTCCACCACGGCCGTCCGCCGCCCGGTCCGGTGCAGTTCGCGGAGCTGGGTTTCGATCCTCTGCTCCTCCGCCTGCGGGAGCTGCTGCATGATCCAGAGGCTCTGCCGGCGGGGAGCGTACACGCGCACCCTCCCCTCCTCCAGATATGCCAGCAGATGATGCGCCGCCCCGGAGGGCGTTTCATTCGTGACGGTTGCTGCGGTCCGGGACATGAATCGGTCGTTTTCGGAGGTTATTCCACGATGACGGCGCGGTTCAGCTCCGGCTCGGCAAAACGGTTGTTCGTATCGCCTTCGGCCTTCTTGATCAGGCGTTCGGGCGCGATGCCGTATTTGTTCTTCAGCAGGTCGTAGACATACTCCATCCGCTGTTCGCTCAGACGCTGGTTCAGCTCCTTGCTGCCCGTGGCCTTGTCCGCCGAACCGATCAGCGTGAAGGTCTTCTCCTTGTCGGCCTTCATGGCGTTCCTGACATAGAATTCGAGGTTCGTCAGCTCTTTGCTGTCGAGCGTGGCCCTGCCGATCTTGAAGAAGAGCGCAACGGGCGATGCGGCGACCTTCTCCTTAGCTACGACCTTGGGCGGCATGCTGCGCAGCTTCTCGTTCTCGTCGCTGAGCGCCGTGTTTTTCGATGCGAGGTCGTTGTTGTTCTCTTCGAGACGCCTGATCCGGTCGAGGTAAGGCGTGAAATCCACCGCCTGCGGTTTCGAGGCGCGTGTGAATCCGCGGCGGTTGAATTTGTACGCCAAACCTGCGGTGACTGAAAGCATTCCCTCTCCGATGCGGCCGCCCGATACGCCGTCGAAACGCTGGTTTACCAGCAGACAGCGCGCTTCGAGCGTGAGGTCGAGCGCCTTGCACAGACGCACGACGTTCAGCAGGCCGACGTCGAATCCGATTTCGTTGTCATGGGTGTCGTTGCCGTAGGAGCGGGCCCAGCCCACGCCGGCGAAAGGCACGAAGTTCCACGTGCGCTCCTCCTTGTAGCCGCCCACGGCGTTCGAGAAGTTCCACAGAGCGTCCGCATGCAGGTACGACACGCCGAACTTCTCCTCAAACCAGTCGCCGTCCTGCTTTTTCGCGTACATGGTTCCGGCGGTGGTCCAGCCTTTGGCCTGCAGGCCGGTGTACCCGACGCGCGCGCCGATCGAGGGGGTGAACCATTTGCCGACGTGAATGTCCAGCGCCGGAGCCAGCCGTTTGCCGAATTTTCCCTGAGAGTCGTGCTCGCCGAAATAGAGGTTTATACCTCCGGCGATGCCGACGAAAATGTTGTCGGAGAGCCGGTTGGTTTCGTAGGGGCCGCGTACGACGCGGTTTTGCGCATCCCGGTTGCCGTTCTCCTGCGCCGAAGCGCCGCCGCAGACGAGGGCGAATAATGCAATGAGGTAGAGACGTTTCATTTTTTAATGTTTATTGGTGATTGATGTGTCGTTCCGTCGGTTCGGCCGCAGGCAGGTATGCGTACGGCTGTTTGGCCCAGTTGCGCGCGGAGCGCGCCGGGGAGTCGAGTTCGTCGATATGGATGTTGGAAAGATATTCGCGCGTCAGCGATTCGTACTGCCTGTTCGCCTTGTATAAGGGTTGCAGGAGGTGGCTGTTCTCGTATGACCAGAAGCCGTTCGTGACCTCGTGCATTCCGCCTTCCAGCCGCAGCGTCAGGTCGTAGAGCGTCGGCCGCAGGTTGCGGTTCCATTCATAGTAGGTCCTTCCCGACTGGATGATGCAGGTCGCATAGTCGGTTTTGGCGACGAGTTCGCGCAGGACCCGGCGGTACATGTAGGTGTCCGCGCCCGGATTCAGACATGCCGCCATCAGTTCGCGGCTCTTCATGGGAGGGGCGCCGGCTTCCGACGCCTTGCGGAGTGCGAGCAGAATCTTTACTGCCCATAAAATCTTAAGTGAAAGTGTCAATTTGTACCAGCCTTTTAGTCAGATAGTTACACTGCGTCTCCGAGACCCCTTACTGTAAATAATGGGTCTTGTTCGTGTAAAATGCTGGTTGTCAGATGCTAAATAGCAGATTCGGACACAATTGCGGGAGAAAAAATCGAATGCGGTGTCCGGATTTTCGATTTTTTAAACAAGGGACGGGTTATTACGCTAAAAGTCAATTAATTAGCTGTGATGCGTAAATTTTTTTGCATGAAATGTTTGGTTGTGATTATAAATAATCCTATTTTTGCCGATGATGGGAAATGATTATAAAACAATTGTTTACGTTCCGAAGACCCATTATTTACAGTAATGGGCCTTGTTTCTCGCTTCTGCAAAATTTTTTCCTGATACCAGAAAAATCCGAACGCTGCCTGAATCGGCCTGATCGTTACAGGTTGATGATTTTCCGATTGGCCTTGTCGATGACGTCGTGATCGAGCTGCGCCAGATAGATGCGCGTCGTTCGTTCGGAGGTGTGGCCCATGCCGGCGCTGATGACCGTCAGCGGCGTGCCGCAGTCGCGTGCCAGTGTCGCCCATGAATGGCGTGCCGCATAGAATGTCAGCGGTTCGGAAATTTCCAGCATCGCGCCGATCTTCCGGATGAATTTGTTCAGTTCGCGCTGTTGCTGACGGTAGGCGCGGTAACTGTCGTCGCGGGCGAGCACGGGCAGTATATAAGGTGAATCGCCGTTGTAACGGTCGATGATGCGCTGCAGGGGCGGTTCGATGCGCAGCGTGAGTGTCTGGCCGGTTTTCTTTCGTTTGTATGTCAGCACACCGTCGCTGATGTCGCTTTTTCGCAGATAGATCATGTCCACGAACGACATGCCGCGGGTGTAGAAGCTGAACATGAAGAGGTCGCGCGCCAGCGCATATTTCGGATGCAGTTCTGACAGGTCGGCGTCGCTGATCCGCCTGAGCGTTTCGCGCGGCAGCGCGCGCTTGCGGGTCGCCACCTGCCTGATATGCCTGCGGTAGAACGGATTGCCGCGGGATGCGATGAAGCTGCCCCTGTCCGCGGCCTTGTTGTAGACGGCCCGCAGGTAGCGCATGTGGAACACGACGCTGTTTGTCCCCAGTCCTCTTGCCAGAAGCCATCGTTCGTAACGTTCGAGCCATTCGGCGGTAAATTGTTCGGGCAGCAGTTTGCGGCCGTTCATGTATTTGACGAGCATGCGGTATGCCGTCAGGTAGTTTGCGGCGGAACCGTCTCTTCCCGTTTGTTCGCACTCGGCGACGTGGAGTGCGAAGCAGGACATGAAATCGGGGGGCGTTTTACTGCGGGGCTGCCCCGTGAATGCGGGCCGCCCCGTAAACGTGTGTCGGTGCATGCCGACTGAATCCGGTGAATACGTCATAGAATAGAATTTTGTGTGAAATCGTGCACAAGATAGAAAACCGCAAATCAAAGGCCGCACGATGCCTGCGAAGATTTGCGGAAACGGAGACCCGCTCGGCCTCCGGGCACAGTTCCGGGAACGGGAAAGACCACGGAAGGGGCCGGCTGTGCGCTTGGAAAGAATGATCGGAATGTAAAAAGATCGAAAAGTTGCGTTCTATTATTTTACTAACGGCGGCCGTGCGGATAATATTGCACCCTTCCCGGTGTCCGAACAGCGTATTGAGAACCTGTGCGTTGGCCTTTTGCAGATGCCGGGCTGCTTCTCCGTGCGCTTTTTCGCTGTCCGGCGGCTCCCGGCGGTTGGAATCCCGGTGCTAAAACGGGCGGGACGTTATGGGTCTCGCCCGTTTTTTGTTTGTGTGGGCGGCGCCCCGGATCTGTCCGCTGCGATGACGCGGCCTTGCCTCCGGGATGCGGGGACATATGATTTTCGGACAAAATGGTTTTTAATTTTTTTTCAAAAAAAATCGCAATCCCCTCTTTTTCTGCCGCCCTGCCGACCGCCGTCCTGCCACCTTGCCGCCCTGCCACTTTGCCGTCCTGCCACTTTGCCGTCCTGCCACTTTGCCGTCCTGCTACTTTGCCGCCTTGCCGCCCTGCCACTTTGCCGCCCTGCCACTTTGCCGCCCTGCCACTTTGCCGTCCTGCTACTTTGCCGCCTTGCCGCCCGCCGTCTTGCCGCCCGCCGTCTTGCCGCCCGCTGCCTTGTAGCCTGCCGCCCGCTGCCTTGCCACCTTGCCGTCCTGCCGCCTTGCCGCCCGCCACCCGCTGCCCTGCCGACTCGCCCGAACGGCGCATGCCGTTTCCTCGCCCTCCGCTCGGTCCGGGGAAAATCCGCCTGCGGTGAAACTCCGTTTTTTGCATGACCTGACACGTGCGGCAACAAAAAAACGACCCCGTCGAGGGTCGTTTTCATCGTGTCGCGTCTCCGGTCAGCCGCAGATATAGACGCATCCGTAGACCGCGGCGGCGGTCCTCTACAAGCAATTCCGTCCTCTACAGGCAGTTCCGCCGTCTGCTGGAGCTGGTCGCCGAAGCCCGCGAAGCCGGCGTGGACATCGGTAATCACGACCTGCTGGATTTCGCCCGTTACGACTCCCTGCTGAAAATATGCGCCCTGCCGCAGCGGCTCGGCGAATTGTCCGGCCGGTTGATCTGACGGGGCGTTTTGCGCTTTTTGTTTCTGTCGTTATCGGATTTGAACGAGAAAAGCCCTGCGTATCGTCGATACACAGGGCTTTTGCACGTTTGCCCTCTTTCGCAGGGCTTTATGAGCGGGAAACGGGGGTCGAACCCGCGACCCTCAGCTTGGGAAGCTGATGCTCTACCACTGAGCTACTCCCGCATTTCGGAGTACAAATATACTCCGCATTTTTCGATTTTTCAAGGTTTCGGGGCGGTAAATTTACCTTTACGCCACGATTTTTTTCAGCGATGCGAGGTTTTTCGCATTTTTGAGACTGCGGCCTTCGGGCGTGTAAAGGTAATCGAGACGGTCGCCGAAATGCGCTTCCACCTTGTTGCGCACGACCTTCATCGTGCTGTTCACCAGCCCGTTCTGCTCGGTGAACGGCTCGTCCACGATGGCCAGTCCCGCCGGCAGCCAGCGTTCGGGGAACTCCCCGCCGAATACGCCGCCGGCCCGGTAACGGTCGATTTCGCCGCCGAGGATCTCCGCCGCCGTCTCCGCCCGCTTTTCGCCCGCGATTCCGCGGCTGTCCAGCTCCCGCCGCAGCGCTTCGCGGTTCGGCACGACGATGGCGCCCGTAAACGGACTCTGGTTGTTGTGTATGATGATCTGGTCGATGTAGGGCGATTTGTCCACGATCGCCTCCTCCATTCCTTCGGGGCTGTATTTCTCTCCGTCCGAAGCGATCAGCAGGCTTTTGAAGCGGCCCAGCACATAGAGGAAGTCGTCCTTCGAGACATACCCCATGTCGCCCGTGTGCAGCCATCCGTCGCGGACGGTCTCGGCCGAAGCTTCGGGATTCTTCCAGTAACCGGCCATTACGTTTTCGCCGCGGATCACGATTTCGCCCTTTTCCCCGCGCGGCACCTCCCGGCCCGCTTCGTCCACGATTTTCAGGTCGAGCGGAATCAGGATTTTGCCCGACGAGCCGAAACGGTGCCAGTGGTATTTGGGCGAATTGGTCGAGATGACGGGCGTGGCCTCCGAAAGTCCGTATCCCTGAAACATCGGAATGCCGATGGCGTAGAAGAACCGCTGCAGCTCCGCGTCGAGCAGCGCGCCCCCGCCCACGAAGAAGCGCAGGCTTCCGCCGAAGGCTTCGCGTACCTTGCGGAACAGCACGGCGTCGAACAGCCTGACCGCAGGCCACAGCAGGACGCGCCAGCCCTGCCCCCGGCCGTAGCCGTCCTTATTATATAGGTAGGCCGTGCGGAGCGCCAGATTGAACAGCCGCTCCGTGAAGCGGCCCTTGGCGCGGATCGAACCCTCGATGTTCTTGCGGAAATTCTTGGCCAGCGCCGGCACCGACAGCAGGAAGTGCGGGCGCACTTCGCGGATATTCTGCGGAATGTTCTTGAGCGTCTCCATCGGCGTCGCTCCGACCTGCACCGTCGCCACCGTGGCGCCGCATGCGATCATGATGTAGAACCCCACGACGTGTGCGAAGCAGTGGTCCAGCGGCAGTATGATGAGCGTCCGGAACGACGACGGAATGTCGATGCGCGAAAGCGACTGCTCGACGTTGGCCGTGTAGTTGCGGTGCGTCAGCACGACGCCCTTGGGGTCGGCCGTGGTGCCCGACGTGTAGGTGATCGTCGCATAGTCGTCGTTCCCGATCCCCCGCCCGATGGCGAGGAACTCCTCGCGGTGCTTCGACAGATAGTCGCGGCCCAGCCTGCGGAGCGTTCCCAGCGCGGTTTCGCCCGGCTCCAGCGGTATGTGGCCTATGACGATGATATGCTTGACTTCGGGCAGCTCGGCGCGTATGCGGCGGATTTTCGGCAGCTGGTATTTCGATACGAACAGCGCCTTCACTTCGGCGTGGCGCATGCGGAACAGCAGGTCGTTCGACTCTTCGAGCTTGACCGACAGCGGCACGCTGACCGCCCCGGCGTAGAACATGCCCAGCTCCGAGACGATCCATGCGTTGGACCCTTCGGCCAGTATGGCGACTTTGTCCTTGGGGCGAATCCCGATCGCGGCCAGCCCGGCCCCGGTCTCCAAGGCCAACTCCTTGGTCTCGGCGTAGGTCGTAGGCTCGAACGCCCGGTGTTTCTTCTCCAGCAGGAATGTCTTGGCACCGTATTTCTCCACGGAGCTTTCGAACAGGTCGATGATGGTCTTCTTCATGGTCGGTTCGTTTAGTCCATTTTCAATACGGCGAGGAATGCCGACTGCGGCACCTCCACGTTGCCGATCTGGCGCATGCGCTTCTTGCCCTTCTTCTGTTTTTCGAGCAGCTTGCGCTTGCGCGAGATGTCGCCGCCGTAGCACTTGGCCGTCACGTCCTTGCGTACGGCTTTCACCGTCTCGCGGGCGATGATCTTGGCGCCGATGGCGGCCTGTATGGCGATGTCGAACTGCTGGCGCGGGATCAGCTCCTTGAGTTTCTCGCACATTTTGCGTCCGAAGTCGTAGGCGTGGTCCGTATAGGTGAGCGACGAAAGCGCATCGACCGGTTCGCCGTTGAGCAGGATGTCCAGCTTGACGAGCTTCGACGGCTGGTATCCCGTGCGGTGGTAGTCGAACGACGCATAGCCTTTCGAAATGCTCTTGAGCTTGTCGTAGAAGTCGAAGACGATCTCCGAAAGGGGCATGTCGAAGTTGATCTCCACGCGGTCCTGCGTGATGAAGGTCTGGTTTTTCATCACGCCGCGCTTGTCGATGCAGAGTTTGATGACGTTGCCCAGAAATTCGGACTTGGTGATGATCTGCGCGAGGATATAGGGTTCTTCGATCTTGGCGATCTTGGTCACTTCGGGCAGTCCCGACGGGTTGTGCACCTCCACCACGTCGCCCTGCGTCGTGGTGATGCGGTACGACACGTTGGGCACGGTCGTGATGACGTCCATGTCGAATTCGCGGTAGAGGCGCTCCTGAATGATCTCCATGTGGAGCAGACCGAGGAATCCGCAGCGGAATCCGAATCCCAGCGCCAGCGAGCTCTCCGGCTCGAATGTCAGCGACGCGTCGTTCAGCTGGAGTTTCTCCAGCGACGCGCGCAGGTCTTCGTACTGGTCGGCTTCGACGGGATAGACGCCCGCGAAGACCATCGGTTTCACGTCCTCGAATCCGGCGATCGCTTCCCGCGCGGGGTTCGTCACCGTCGTAATCGTGTCGCCGACCTTCACGTCCGACGAGGTCTTGATGCCGGAGCAGATATATCCTACGTCTCCGGCCTTGATCTCGTCGCGGGGCTGCATCTTGAGTTTCAGCACGCCCACCTCGTCGGCATCGTACTGACTGCCCGTGTTGAAGAACTTCACGTGCTCGCCTTTGCGGATCCGGCCGTTGAAGACGCGGTAATAGGCGATGATGCCGCGGAACGGGTTGAACACCGAGTCGAAGATCAGCGCCTGCAGCGGTGCGTTCTCGTCGCCCTCAGGCGCCGGAATGCGCTGTACGATCGCTTCGAGCACCTCCTCGACGCCCAGCCCCGTCTTGCCCGACGCCAGCAGGATGTCCTCGTCTTTGCATCCGATCAGGTCGATCACCTGATCCTTCACCTCGTCGATCATGGCCGAGTCCATGTCGATCTTGTTCAGTACGGGGATGATTTCGAGGTCGTGTCCCACAGCCAGATAGAGGTTCGATATGGTCTGCGCCTGAATGCCCTGCGTGGCGTCCACCACCAGCAGCGCGCCTTCGCACGAGGCGATGGCGCGCGAAACTTCGTACGAGAAGTCCACGTGTCCCGGAGTGTCGATCAGGTTGAGCGTATACAGCTGTCCGTCGCGGGCCTTGTATTCCATCTGGATTGCGTGGCTCTTGATGGTGATGCCCTTTTCGCGTTCGAGGTCCATATCGTCGAGCACCTGCGCCTGCATTTCGCGCTGGTTCAGGGTGTTGGTTTTTTCCAACAGACGGTCCGCCAATGTGCTCTTTCCGTGGTCGATGTGGGCTATGATGCAAAAATTGCGTATGTTCTTCATATATTCGTCTAAAAATGTGTGCAAATATACGAATTATTTTGGATTTCCGGGGATGCGTCCGCCCTGCCCCGCCGGAAAATCGTGCGATCCTGATTTTCCCCTTTCGTCGCGCCGGTGCCGCCCCGCTTTTCCGGCCCGTCCCGGCAATCCGAACTCGTTTTGCGATTGCCCTCGGCTTTCGCTATCTTTGCAGCCGCAAACACCGTTTTCGCATGAATACCGTATCGAAATACCTTTCGCTGGTGAAGTTCGCCCATACGATCTTCGCCATGCCTTTCGCCGCCGTCGGCTTCGTCTACGCCTATGCGACGCTGCCTGCCGGGGCGCACGACGCGGCGTGGTGGCTCACGCGCGCGGTGCAGGTCCTGCTCTGCATGGTCTTCGCCCGCAATACGGCCATGGGCTTCAACCGCTGGGCCGACCGTCGCATCGATGCCGAAAATCCCCGCACCGCGGGCCGCGAAATCCCCGCCGGCGTGATTCCGGCCCGGCATGCCCTCCGCTTCGTGGCGGTCAATGCCCTGCTGTTCATCGCCGCCGCTTCGACGATCAACCTGCTGACGGCCCTGCTGTCACCCGTGGCGCTGTTCATCATTCTGTTCTACAGCTACTGCAAACGCTTTACCGCGCTGGCCCATCTGGTGCTGGGGCTTTCGCTCGGCATCGCGCCCGTCGGGGCCTATATCGCCGTCACGGGGCGTATCGCCCTCGAACCCTGCATCCTCTCGCTGCTGGTGATGACGTGGTGCGGCGGCTTCGACATCATCTACGCCCTGCAGGACGCCGCCTTCGACCGCGAAAGGGGCCTGCACTCCATTCCCGCGCGCTTTTCGGCCCGCACGGCGCTGGCGTTGAGCTGCGGTCTGCACGCTGTGAGCGTCGCCGCCCTGTTGTGGTTCGCCTCCTGCTGCCCCGGTTCGGCGTGGTTCTGGACCGGAGCCGGGATTTTCACGGGCCTGCTGGTGCTCGAACACCTGCTCGTGACGCCCTCGCGCCAGCGCAATATCGGCATCGCTTTCGGCACGCTCAACGGCCTTGCGAGCCTCACGCTGGCCGCCGGAATAATCGCGGATTTGCTCAAATAAACCAAATAGCTTATATTTGCAACTTCAATCAGGTAAAAGTTAGGATAAAATGCTGAGCAGACAAATCGCACAAAAGCTTCGGGGCTACGAAACCCCCTTCTATCTCTATGATACGGCGCTGTTGCGCCAGACCCTCGAAAGCGTCGTCTACGAGTCCAAAAAGTACGGCTACAAGGTGCATTATGCCATCAAAGCCAACTATGACGACCATCTGCTGGCTATTATCCGCGAATACGGGCTGGGCATCGACTGCGCGAGCGGCAACGAGCTGCGCAAGGCCGTCGAAGCCGGATTCGATCCCAAGGGCATCGTTTACGCCGGCGTCGGCAAGCGCGACAAGGAGCTGCGTTACGCCATCGGGCAGGAGATCATGGCGATCAACTGCGAATCGATCGAGGAGCTGGAGCTCGTGGACCGGCTTGCGGGCGAGGCCGGCAAGAAGACCGACGTGGCGCTGCGCATCAACCCCGACATCGACCCCAAGACCAATCACTGCATTGATACTGGTCAGGCCGACAGTAAGTTCGGAATTTCATATGAAGAGGTGCTTGAGCATGCCAAGGAGATCAAGTCGCTCAAGCATATCAATATCGTAGGCATCCACCTGCATATCGGTTCGCAGATCCGCGAGCTGCATGTGTTCGAGAACATGTGCAACAAGGTGAACGTCATCGTCGAGAACCTCGAAAAGCTGGGCTTCTCGTTCCGCTTCGTCGATGTCGGCGGCGGCTTGGGCGTTAATTACGACGTGCCTGAGAACGAGCCTATTCCCAACTTCGCGTCGCTCTTCTCGATCGTGCACAACCACCTCGCCGTCGGCGACCGCGAAGTGCATTTCGAGTTCGGCCGTTCGATCGTCGCCGAGTGCGGCGAGCTGATTACGACGGTGCTTTTCAACAAGACCACCGCCACGGGCCGCAAGCTGGTGATCGTCGATGCCAGCATGACCGAGCTGATCCGCCCTGCGCTCTACGGTTCGTACCACAACATCGAAAACATCACCTCGGAAGACGAGGTGCGCGAAAAGTACACCATCGTCGGCACGGCCTGCGAATCGACCGACGTATTCGACGAAAACGTCACGCTTCGCAAGACCCGCCGCGGCGATCTGCTGACCCTCAAGTCGGCCGGGGCCTACGGCATGTCGATGGCGTCGCGCTACAACCTCCACGACCTTCCGGGCGCGGTTTACAGCGACGAAATCCGGTAGACGGGCCGTCTGTAACCCGAACCGCCGAACGCTCCCGAACCGAACCGGACGTCAATCCGCCGAATTCGCATTATGTGGCTGACCCTCGCCTTCACCTCCGCCGCGCTGCTGGGCTTTTACGATGCGGCCAAGAAGCAATCCCTCACGGGGAATGCGGTGCTTCCGGTGCTGTTGCTCAACACCCTCTTCTCGGCGCTTTTCCTGCTGCCGATGATCGTCTCGGCCGAGTGCGGCTTCGGGTGGTTCGACGGCACGATACTGGCCGCCTCTTCGGGCACGCTCCGGGCGCACGGACTGGTGCTGCTTAAAGCGGTCATCGTCCTCACTTCGTGGATTTTCGGCTATTTCGCCATGAAGCACCTGCCGATTACCATCGTCGGTCCGATCAATGCCACGCGCCCCGTCATGGTGCTTGTCGGCGCCATGCTCATCTTCGGCGAGCGGCTCAACGCCTGCCAGTGGACCGGCGTCGTGCTGACCCTCCTCTCGCTCTTCCTGCTGAGCCGTTCGAGCCGCCGCGAAGGGGTCGATTTCCGTCACAACGTCTGGATACTCTGTATCGCGGTGGCGGCTCTGGCCGCCGTCGTAAGCGGACTGTACGACAAATATATCATGGCGCGTCTCGACCCGGTCTTCGTGCAGGGCTGGTGCAACCTCTATCTGTTCGGCCTGATGTCGGTCGTCGTCGGCATCCTCTGGTGGCCGCGTCGCCGTACGACCACCCCGTTCCACTGGACTTGGGCCATTCCGCTGATCTCGTTCTTCCTCGTGCTGGCCGATTTCGCCTATTTCTACGCCTTGCACCAGCCCGACGCCATGGTCTCCGTCGTGTCGATGGTCCGCCGCAGTTCGGTCGTCGTCTCTTTCCTGTGCGGGGCAGTGCTGTTCCGCGAGCACAACCTCCGCTCCAAAGCCTTCGATCTGGCCTTTATCCTCGTCGGCATGTTCTTCCTCTGGCTGGGGTCGAGGTAATGACGGCCGTGTCGAAGCGCGGGATTTGCATGCACACCCTTCCGTTTGGGCGCAGACCGGAAGCCGGTTCCGAAACCGCCGGTGTCAAAATAAAAAGACAGCCCATTGCGGGCTGTCTTTTTTATTTGCGGTATCGTCGGCTCCGGTCATATCAGCTGCTCCAGCCGGCTGACCGTCTTTGCGATTTCCGCATCCCCCGGCGCATAGTCTTTCAGCGCTCCCGCCAGATACTGTTCGTAGGCGTAGAGGTCGATCACGCCGTTGCCTGAGAGGTTGAACAGAATCGTCTTGGGCGTCCCCTCCTCTTTGGCCTGCATGGCTTCGCGGATGGCCGCGGCGATGGCGTGCGTCGATTCCGGCGCCGGGATGATGCCCTCGGTCTTGGCGAAGAGAATGCCTGCGGCGAGGGTCTCGGTCTGCGGCAGCGACTGCGCTTCGACGAGTCCGTCTTTGAGCAGCTGGCTGACGATCGACCCCGCGCCGTGGTAACGCAGTCCGCCCGCGTGGATGTCCGACGGCTGGAAATCGTGCCCCAGCGTATACATCGGCAGCAGGGGCGTGAATCCCGCCACGTCGCCGAAGTCGTACTGGAAACTGCCGCGCGTGAGTTTCGGGCAGCTCGACGGCTCGACCGCCACGATCCGGATTTTTTTGCCTTCCGTGAGGTTCTTGCGCAGGAACGGGAATCCCAGTCCCGCGAAGTTGCTGCCGCCGCCGAAGCATCCGATCACCACGTCCGGCTCGGCGTCGGCCATCTCCATCTGCGCCACGGCTTCCTGTCCGATCACGGTCTGATGCAGGATGACGTGGTTCAGCACGCTTCCCAGACAGTACCGCGTATCTTCGGGGTGTTGCAGCGCCACTTCGATTGCCTCCGAAATGGCCAGTCCGAGGCTTCCCGAACAGTTCGGGTCGCGTTCAAGCGCCGCACGGCCCGATGCCGTGAGCGTGCTGGGCGATGCGATGCACTCGGCGCCCCAAGTGTTCATCATCAGCCGCCGGTAGGGTTTCTGGTCGTAGCTGACCTTGACCATGTAAACCTGCAGGTCTATGCCGAAATGCTTGGCCGCGAATGCGATCGCTGCGCCCCACTGCCCCGCGCCCGTCTCGGTGGTCAGGCGGCGGATGCCCTGCTTGTAGTTGTAGTAGGCCTGCGGCACGGCGGTGTTGGGCTTGTGCGATCCGGCCGGCGAGACGCTCTCGTTCTTGAAATAGATTTTCGCGGGCGTGCCGAGCGCCTTCTCCAGCCCCGTAGCCCGCACGAGCGGCGTGGGTCTCCATATTTTGTAAATCTCCTGCACCTCTTCGGGAATGTCGATGAACCGCTCCGCGGACATCTCCTGATCGATCAGCTCTTCGGCGAAAATGGCGCTCATCTGCTCTTTGGTTACGGGCTGCTTGGTCGCGGGATGCAGCGGGGGCAGCGGTTTGTTGGGCATGTCGGCCACGATGTTGTACCATTGCGCGGGCATCTGATTCTCGGTCAGGCAGAATTTTTTCGTTTTCATAGTCTTTTTTATTTTTCCGTTTGTTTCGTGAAAGTGCAAAAGAAAAAGCCCGCTGTTTACTCTCTCGTAAACAACGGGCTTGTGGCTGGTATCAGGTTTCAACTATACACGCACGGAGCCGCACTCATTGTCCACGAGAGTCAACGAGCGCCACCACCAAGCCTGTATGTTGAAATTGCGAATCATATTCTTTTCGGCAAATATAGCGGGTCCGATCCTTAAATCCAAATTTTTCGGCGGATATTTTCGATACCTACATATATGGCGTCGCTCCCTTTTCCGTGCCCGCCTGCCGAAATGCCGGTCCGAAGCGCCGGCGCGATTTAGTGCGCCAATCTCGACGAGATTAACAATTTTTATGTATCTTTGTTCGATTTTAGCATGCCGTTCCGGACGCTGTGACGGCGGCACTCCCCGCCTTGGCGGGGATTCCGGGGCGGCCGGACCTGCAAACGCGGCCTTCCGCCGCGGGGAAGGCGGTCCGGCATGTTGAACTGCAAGAGGAACATTAAAGCTTTTAATTATGAATATTTCGTATAACTGGCTTAAACGCTATCTCGACACCGATCTTCCGGCCGAAGAAATCGCACGGATACTGACCGACATCGGACTCGAAGTCGAGGGTTTCGAGAAGATCGAGACCGTAAAGGGCGGGCTTCACGGCGTCGTGGTCGGCGAGGTGCTGACCTGCACGGACCATCCAGATTCGGACCACCTGCACCTCACGACGGTCGATGTCGGCGCCGGTGATCCCCTGCAGATCGTCTGCGGCGCGCCCAACTGCCGGGCCGGGCTGAAGGTGCTCTGCGCCACGGTCGGCACGGTGCTCTACCCCGGCGGCGGTGACGAGGAATTCAAGATCAAACGCAGCAAAATCCGCGGCGTGGAGTCGCTCGGCATGCTTTGCGCCGAGGACGAACTGGGCATCGGGGCCTCGCATGACGGCATTATGGAACTTCCGGCCGACGCCCGCGTCGGTATGACGGCCAAAGAATACCTCGGCATCGAGGACGACTACCTGATTGAGGTGGGACTCACCCCCAACCGCGTCGATGCCGCGTCGCATATCGGCGTGGCGCGCGATTTGGCGGCTTACCTCAGGAGTCAGGGCCTGAACGCCGAAGTGAAGATGCCCGACGTCTCGGCCTTCGCTCCCGACAACCATGACCTGCCGGTGACCGTCCGCGTCGAGAACCACGAAGCGGCCCCCCGCTACGCGGGCGTGACGGTGAAGAACTGCAAAATAGGCCCTTCGCCTGAGTGGATGCAGAACTGCCTGCGCGCCGCGGGCATCAACCCCAAGAACAATCTGGTCGATATCACCAACTTCGTGCTCTTCGAGCTGGGGCAGCCCCTGCACGCGTTCGACGCGGCGAAGATCGAAGGCCGCGAAGTCGTGGTCCGCACCTGCGCCGAAGGCACGCCTTTCGTGACGTTGGACGGCGTGGAGCGAAAACTGACGGCCGACGATCTGATGATCTGCTCGGCCGAGCGTCCGATGTGCATCGCCGGAGTCTTCGGCGGACTGGATTCGGGCATCGGCGACACGACGACCGACGTATTTATCGAGAGCGCCTATTTCAATCCCGTGTGGGTGCGCAAGACGGCCAAGCGTTTCGGCCTGAACACCGATTCGTCGTTCCGCTTCGAGCGCGGCGTCGATCCCAACATGCAGGTCTATGCCGCCAAGCGCGCCGCCCTGCTGATGAAGGAGCTGGCCGGGGGCGAGATTTCGAGCGACATTACCGACATCTATCCCAATCCTGTCGAAGACTTCAAATTCGACATCTCCTTCGCCCGCATCGACTCGCTGATCGGCAAGAAGATTCCCGAAGATACGGTCCGCACGATCCTCGCCGCGCTGGAAGTGAAGATTCTCGCCGAGAAAGAGGGCGTGCTGAGCGTCGCCGTGCCGCCCTATCGTGTGGACGTGCAGCGCGAAGCCGACCTCGTCGAGGATATTCTCCGCATCTATGGCTACAACAATGTCGAGATTCCCTCGCGCGTCCGTTCGACGCTCTCCTATGCGCCGAAGCCCGACCGCAGCAAGCTGATGAATCTCGCGGCCGATTTCCTGACCTCCAACGGCTTCACCGAGATCATGTCCAACTCGCTGACCAAGGCGGCCTACTACGAGGGGCTGGAGTCCTACAAGGCCGAAAACTGCGTGCGCATCCTCAATCCGCTGAGCGCCGACCTGAACGTGATGCGTCAGACGCTGCTGTTCAACATGCTTGAAGCCGTGCAGCTCAACGCCAACCGCAAGAACGGCGACCTGAAACTCTACGAGTTCGGCAACTGCTATTTCTACGACGAGTCGAAACGCTCGGAGGAGAACCGCCTCGCGGCCTACTCCGAGGAGTACCGTCTGGCGATCGCCGTGACGGGCGTGGCCGAGCCTGCGTCGTGGAACGCCCGGCCGCAGGCTGCGTCGTTCTTCACGCTGCGCGCCGTGGCCGAGAAACTTCTGCGCCGCTTCGGCATCGACATCTATGCGCTCCGGACCGAGACGCTGCAAAACGACCTCTTCGGCGAGGCGCTCTCGATGTCGCTTGGCGGCAAGGAGCTGCTGCAGATCGGCACGGTAAGTGCTAAAATCCGCCGTCGACTCGATGTCAAGCAGGATGTTTACTATCTGGAGATGAATTTCGACGCGCTCGTGAAATCGACCCGCAAGCATAAGATTGCGGCCGAGGAGCTTTCGAAGTTCCCCGAAGTGAAACGCGACTTGGCCCTTCTGATCGACAAGCAGGTGACCTTCTCGGCGCTGCGCGACGTGGCGTTCGCCACTGAGCGCAAACTGCTCAAGAGCGTTTCGCTGTTCGACGTCTACGAGGGCGACAAACTTCCCGAAGGCAAGAAATCCTACGCCCTGAGCTTCATCCTCGAAGACAAGACCCGCACGCTCGACGAGAAGACGATCGAAAAGGCGATGAGGAACCTCACCGCGCAGTTCGAACAGCGGTGCGGAGCTCAGGTCCGCGGTTGATCCCAATCCGAATGCCGCTCGTCGCATCTCGGTGCGGGTACACGCCCGCCACGGTCATGCCGACGAGCTTATTGACCATAAATCGAAGCCGCCTGTACGTTACGAACAGGCGGCTTTTTTACCGAAACCATGCAACGAACCTCCCGAACGCTCTGCCTGACCACGCTGCTTTTCGCAGCCGGCGCCGCGCTGTTCTTTACCAAGGCGGCGGTGATTCCCTACAAGGTCGCTTATCCGGTCCTGCTGCTGTCGCTGTCGCTCTTTTATCTCCGGCTGAAACCGCTGATTCCGGTCGGCGCGGCGCTCTTGTTGTCGGCCGTCGGCGATGCGGCGGGCGCCGGAGGGATGTTCATTCCGCAGATGCTGTTTTTCGCTTTGGCACACGGAGCCTACATGTGCTACTTCTTGCCGCAGGCGCAACTTGCGCCCCGGCCTTTTGTCTGGCCGGTGCTGACGGCCCTGCTGCTGTTTCTGTTCGTCTGCATCGTTCCCCGCGCCGCCGATCCGGCCGAACGCGCGGGCGTCGCCGTCTACGGACTCGTCGTCGCGGGCATGCTGTACAGCGCGCTTCAGTACCGCGGAGCGTATGCCGCATGGTTCCGCCTTGCGGCCCTGTTGTTCGTCTTTTCCGACTCCGTGATCGCATGGGGACGCTTCGTCGCGCCCGTTCCCTGCCGGACCTGTGTCGTGATGATTACCTATTATGCCGCGCAATATCTCTTCTACCTCTTTGCCGTCAGAGCGGCGACTCTTTCCGACTCCCCGCATTGATACGGCCGTTGAAATGCAGGCCGTTTTTCGGGTGCGAGATCCACGATTTTAACCGATCGACTGCGACTGTTTGGAACAGACTGTCTTGCTTGGGGCTGCTTTTGTCGAAATAAAATAAACTGAGCATGTCATTCTGTCGATCTATTTTATATATTTGCGTATAATCTTATAGACATGACATGTAAAAAATATGCACATAGATATGCTGATATTATTTTAAACTCGGAATATACGATCAAGAATGAAATCGACGGTATATTGGATCAGCTGAATTTTAGCAATATAGAGTTGAAATTTGATGAAATCAATCGGGAGAAAGAGAATATCGGCAAGAAAATTCAAAAGGGAAGACAACCTGCGATAAACGCTCTTCTTAAAGATCTCTTCTTAGAAAAAGGTTGGGAAGGGGAGAAGAAAGTATTCAACGATTCGGATAACGATTTGGTAATTGATTTCTGGAAAAATAACATAGGTGTCGATGTGGCATTCAATCACAGATCGTTTATCGGTGGTGATTTGCTGAGGTTGCAAGCGGGGGCCGAAATCAAGAATATGATTAATGTAGGAATCTATGTCTGTGGGACAAAGGACTTTTTGAAATATGTTTCCAAAGATCACTGTTCGATAGTCTCCTTTGAACGGGTAAAGTGGTATTTGGAGAATTTCTATAGTGTGCTAACCGTTCCGATCCTTTTAATCGGATTGGAAAAATAACATTGATTTACAGTTATATACTGCTCTTGTCGGTTTTCCGGTGATTGCGTCGTCTCTTTACAGTACCGGCTTTATCTGCGGCGGCTGGATCGTGACGTAGGGCGTGCCGTTGTCGTCGCAGGTCGAGACGATGCGGACGGCTTTCACCGGCCGGCCGGGCTTTAAAGTTATACTGCCCTTTTTCAGATCGCCCGCATGCTCGTATGTCGTGCCGTCGTACGACACCTCTGCATAACCGGTGGTTATAATGGTTTTGGGCAGCTGGCGGTTTCCCGTCTGCAAAAACATTTCGCGGCACTTCACCGGCTGTTCATAGGTGTAGAGTATCCAGTCCTGCTGACGGCAGGCGCGGCGCGTGCGCGCAAGTCCCTTGTAGGCCGAGGCGTTCGTATAGGGGAACTGCGTGCTTTCGCCCATCGAGGTGGTGATCGTCACGGCGGGCGCAAGGGTCCTGTAGTAGGATTTGTCGGCCACGTAGGGACTGCGTCCCGTCTTGTAGCGCGTCAGGAAGCGGTAGAGATGCGGTTTTTCGGTTTTGACGGGGCCGGTGTACCGATGCTCTTCGGGCGAATCGCCTTCGAGGTAGAAGATTTTCGAGCCGTCGTCCGCCACGACGGTGAAGGCGCCCTCCTTGTAGCTTACCTTGGGCGGGAAAAGCCGGAAGCGGATGCCCATGGCCGCCATGCGGTCGTAATGGTCGGTCAGCTCCCTGTAATAGGCGTCCCAGCCTTCGCAGTTGCCGCGCCAAGCTATGCGGGCGAGCGCGCAGATGCGCGGAAAACACATGTAGTCCAGATAGTCGGGCTTTTCGGGCTCGTGCGAAACGTAGGCTTCGCTGAAGAACGTCCCCTGCAGGCCGACGACGTTGCGCATCTGTTCATCGCTGAAGCCCTTTTCCGTAAAGTCGAATCCGAAGACCTTTTTGGCGTCGAAGACCGCCGCCCAGTCGTGCCCCTCCTCCTGCGGCGTCTGCCGCATGTCGAAATAGAAGTATTCGCCCGGCATCACCACGGTCTTGTAGCCTTTCGCCGTGGCGTCGAGACACGCCTTGACGCTCTGCCAGCCGTATACGAGACATTCGCGCGAGAGGCCGCCCGTGGTCACGGCTTCGTTCCACACGCCGGGACGCTTGCCGTTGGCCGCGAGAATCGCCGCCATGCGCTCCATGAAGAGGTCTTCCAATCGGTGCGGATCGGTCATGCCCCGCCGGCTCATCAGCGCCTGACAGTCGGGGCAGCGGTTCCACTGGGTCATGTCCACCTCGTCGCCGCCGACGTGTATGTACTCCGAGGGAAACAGCGCGCATAACTCGCCGAGAATGTCGGCCAGCAACGCGTAGTTCTCTTCGCGGGCCACGCACCACGCCGAACGGTAGTCGTAACCGTTGGTCGAAACCGTGTCGGGCGGATAGTTGCAGCGTATTTCGGGATGCACCGACGCGATGTTGCGGCTGTGCCCCGGCAGGTCGATTTCGGGGATGATCTCGATGTTGCGCGCCGCCGCATAGCGGATCAGGCCGCGCATCTCGTCCTGCGTATAATACCCGCCGTACTTCTCGTCCCACTTGCCGTAAACCGGACGCACGGGCGAATCGCCGCCGCGGAAGCCGCCGATTTCGGTCAGTTCGGGATGCGATCTGATTTCGATACGCCACCCTTCGTCGTCTGAAAGATGAAGATGCAATTTGTTGATTCCATGATAGGAAAGCAAGTCTATGTAACGCTTCACTCCAGCTGCGTCGATCCACGTGCGGGCCACGTCCAGCATCATACCGCGGTACGGAAAGCGCGGCGCGTCCTCGACCTTCGTGCAGGCGATTTCGACCGGAAGCGGACAGTTCTTGGCGTATATTTCGGCGGGCAGCAGCCTGAACAGGGCCTGCACGCCGTTGAATACGCCGCCGTACGAACCGCCCGCGATTTCGATCCGCTGCGGGAGCACCGTCAGGCGGAAGGCTTCGCCGCCCAGCGTCGGATCGGTCGAAAGCACGATCGCGTCGTCGGCCGACATACTGTCGCTGGCCGTTTCGACGTTGATATATTCGCGCAGGTAGGCGGCCAGCGGCGCCAGCGGCGTTTCGTAACAGAGCATCGTCCGGGGGCTGATGCGGCAGGCGCCCTCGTAGAAAGCCTGACGGGCCGGCGACGGCTGGGCATGTGCCGTGAGGAAGGTGCAGAGCACACCCGCGAGGGGCAGCAGGTATCGCAGTTTCATGGCGGTACGGAATTTTGTTTCGGACAAAGTTACTTTTTTTCCGCCGAATTGCTACCTTTGCTGAAAATAAATTCCGGCATGGACGGGCGCGCTCAGGCAGATCGGCCGACTCCGCTTCCCGAACAGCCATTGCCGTAAACTGTAACTGAGCATGGAAGATAAACGACTGGAGGCTACGGCCCGTTTGCTCGAAGTGATGAATACGCTGCGCCGCGAGTGTCCGTGGGACCGCGAGCAGACTTTCGATTCGCTGCGGAGCAATACCATCGAGGAGACGTACGAGCTGGCCGACGCCATCACCGACCACAATATGGAGGGCATCAAGGAGGAGCTGGGCGACCTGCTGCTGCATGTGGTGTTCTACTCCAAGCTGGGCGAGGAGGCGGGAGCCTTCGATTTCGGCGAGGTCGCCGATGCCCTGTGCGACAAGCTGATATACCGTCATCCGCATGTCTACGGCGATATTCACGCCAATACGCCCGACGCGGTCAAGGAGAACTGGGAAGCCCTGAAACTCCGCAAGAAAAACCGCAAGAGCGGCACGCTGGGCGGCGTACCCCGCTCGCTTCCGGCCATGGTCAAGGCTTTCCGCGTGGGCGAGAAAGCCGCCGCGACGGGTTTCGACTGGCAGCGGCGCGAGGATGTGTGGGACAAGGTGAAGGAGGAGATCGCGGAGGTCGAAGCCGAGATGCGTTCGGAAGCCCCCGGCAGCCGGGAGAAGCTCGAAGGCGAATTCGGCGACCTGTTCTTCGCGCTGGTCAATGCGTCGCGGCTCTACGGCATCGACCCCGAATCGGCGCTGGAACGTACGAACAAGAAGTTCATCCGCCGCTTCAATTGCATGGAGGAAAAGGCTGCCGCCGAAGGACATACGCTCCACGAGCTTCCGCTCGAAAAGATGGAGGAGTACTGGCAGGAGGCCAAACACGAAGAGACATTTAACAGCATGTGTCCGCACTAATGCCAAGTCCCCTCCGAGGAGGGGATTTAGGGGAGGGTCAGACCTGAAAACACGGCTTTGCCGTGAATGTCCGCCCTCGGACACGCGGAGACGATACAAAAGCGAAGTGACATTTAATAGCATATAAACTTATGGCTTTGATTAAAAAGGTGCGGGGACATACGCCCGCAATCGGTGAAAATACGTTTCTGGCCGAGACGGCCGTCATTCTGGGCGACGTGACCATCGGCCGCGACTGTTCGATCTGGTACAACGCCGTATTGCGCGGCGACGTGAACAAAATCGTCATCGGCGACCGCACGAATATTCAGGACGGCGTGGTGCTGCACACGCTTTACGACGGCTCGCCGCATCCGTCGCAGACCATTATCGGCAGCGACGTGTCGGTGGGCCACAACGCTGTCATTCACGGTGCGCGCATCGGCGACAACTGCCTGATCGGCATGGGCGCTACCCTGCTGGACAACGCCGTGGTTCCGTCGGGCTGCATCATCGCGGCCAACGCATTGGTGCTCTCCAACGCCCAGCTGGAACCCAATTCGGTGTATGCGGGCGTGCCGGCCAAGAAGGTCAAGGAGGTGACGCCCCAGCAGCGCGAGGAGATCATCCGCCGCACGGCCCGCGACTACATGCTCTATGCGTCGTGGTTCAAAGAGGAGGAGTAAACGGCGGATGGGGCTGCAACCGAAATATTCCGACCTGATTCTCAATCTGCTGGTGGCGCTGGCCGTCAGTCTGGTCGTCAATTTCTCCTACGTGCTGCTGCTGATCGTCGATCAGAAGAGCGACGGACAGCCGCGTCCGGCCAAGGCGAGCGTCATTGCGCGCGGCGAGGAAGGAACGCTGCGGGTAAGTCCCGACGGCCACGGCTACATCGTCTACGAGAACGGCGACAGCGTCTATGTGATGATGCAGCGCATCTACCGGATGAACCTGAAGGACGGCGACCGTCTGGTGGCGAATCTGGCCGCGCCGCGCCGTCACGGGGCGCATCCGGTGATGACCGAACTGCGCATGCGCAACGGCGAGGAGTTCGATTACAGCACGCTTTTCAACCGGCCTTCGAAAACGACGGAACTCGCGCTGCAGCTCTTCTATTATCTGGTCGTTTCGTTCATCATGCTTTCAATCCTCACCTCCGTCCGCCGCAGGTACACGCCGGGCCGCTTCGTGCGCCACTGCATATGGTGCGTGCTGGCCGCCGCCGCGCTGTATATGGTCGCGCCGGTCACGGAGTGGCGTTCGGGACGCATCATGCTGAACTGCATGGGCGACCATATTTTCGACTACATGCTGCTGCTGAAGTGTTCGTTCGCCGTGGCGGTGTCGATGCTCTACGGCTGGGTCTACGTGCTCAATTCGAAGCAGCAGGCCGTCGTCATGGAGAACGAGCGGCTCAAGAACGAGAACCTCACGACCCGCTACAACATGCTCGTGGGACAGATCAACCCCCACTTCTTCTTCAATTCGCTCAATTCGCTGGCGATGCTCGTGCGCGAGAAGCACGACGAGAAGGCGCTGACCTACATCGACCAGCTCTCCTATACGTTCCGCTACATCATCCAGAACGGACAGAGTACGCTGATGACGCTCGACGAGGAGCTGAAATTCGTCGAGGCGTACAGCTACCTCTTCAAGATACGCTATGCCGACAAGCTCTTCTTCGACATCGACATCGAGGAGAAGTACCGCACGTGGACGCTTCCGGCGCTCTCGCTGCAGCCGCTGATCGGCAATGCCGTCAAGCACAATACCATAACCCGCAGCAAGCCGTTCCATATTTCGATCCGCACCGAGAACGGCTGGCTGGTGGTCTCCAATCCCAAGGTGCCGAAGCTCGAACCCGAACCTTCGACCGGCATCGGACTGGAGAACCTGCGCAACCGCTGGCACCTGATAACCGGCCGCGACATCGAAATCATCGACACCGACAAGGAGTTCGTCGTGCGGATGCCGCTGCATACCCCCCTTGCAGGATGAAAGCACTGATCATAGAGGACGAAACCGCCGCCGCACTGAACCTGAAAGCCATTCTGAAACAGGCGGCTCCCGACATCCGTGTCGTCGATACGCTCGAAAGCGTCGAGGAGAGCGTCGATTGGCTGCGCGCCAACCCCCAGCCCGACCTGCTGTTCATGGACATCCATCTGGCCGACGGCGATTCGTTCCGCATATTCGACGCCGTGGAGGTCACGGCGCCGGTGATCTTCACGACGGCCTACGACCGCTATGCGCTGGAGGCCTTCAAGGTGAACAGCATCGACTACCTGCTCAAGCCGCTCAATGCGGCCGACGTGCAGCGGGCGCTCGGCAAGCTCATGCGGCTGTCCAAGGGCGAGCGCAGCGATTACGGTTCGCGCGTGCGCACGCTGGCCGCGGCGCGCCGCGAGCAGACCTTTCTGGTGCATGTCCGCGACAAGATCATTCCGCTCAAACGCGAGGATATCGCATTCTGCTATACCTGCAACGAGAAGGTGACGGCCTATACCTTCGCCGGGGCGTCCTATCCGCTCGACAAGACGCTCGAAGCGCTGCAGGCCGTCCTGCCCGAAGCCGATTTCTTCCGCGCCAACCGCCAGTTCATCGTGGCGCGCCGCGCCGTGAAGGAGATCGCCGTGTGGTTCGGCAGCCGTCTTTCGTTGAGTCTCGTGCTCGAAACTCCTGAGCGCATCGTCATTTCTAAGGCCCGCGTCCCCGAATTCAAGGCGTGGCTCACGTCCGTTCAACCCGCCGAATAGGCGTTTGACCCTGAGCTTCGGGCGTTTGACCCGCATTGCCGTTCCGTTTTTCCGGTTTGGCCTTACCTTTGCATCGTAAGGGGACCGAAACGGGTCCGATTGACGGATTGAATTAACCATTGATATTTGAGATTATGAAAAAGAGAATTTTTGCAGTCGCCGCGGCTTTGTGCCTGCTGGCCGGAACGGGCGCTTTTGCGCAGGATTCGAAGAAGGCTCCGATGATGAAGGAGCGGCCGACGGCCGAGCAGATGGCCCAGCGCAGGACCGAACGCATGACCGAGAAGCTGAACCTCAGCGAAAAGCAGTCGAAGCAGCTCTATGAGGTCAACCTGCAGGATATAAAGGAGATGCAGGCGCAGGCCGAGCAGATGCGCGCATACCGCAAGGCGCAGGCCGAGAAGATGAAAGGCATCCTCACGCCCGAACAGTTCGAGCAGTGGAAGCAGATGCAGGGGCCGCGTCACGGCATGAACCGCGGTCCCCGGATGAAGGACGGCCGGGGCGACAAGGCCGCCGTGCGTGAAGGCCGCAAGTGCGCCCCCTGCGCGGGGGACAGGAAATGCGACGGACCGCGCTCCGGAAAGGAGAAAAAGTGAGGTTAGGAAAATCGACCGGTTTGTTGCAGTCGGGGCGTCGGTTGTCGGCTGACGCCCTTTTTTTGTCGATTCACCCCTTGTCGAAGGGCCGTATGCGGGAAAAAAGTTATTTTCGCATGCGCAAAATCAGAAAGTACACAGAACATTAAGATGAAACGGCTACTACTCTCAACCCTATTCCTGTTTTTCGCCGTGGCCGCATTCGCCCAAAAGGGTGCGGTCAGCGGAACGGTGCTTGACGCCGATACCGGCGAAAGCGTTGCCGGAGCCGTGCTGGAGGTCGCTCCGGTCAAGACTCCGGATCAGAAACAGTATTTCACTTCCGGCTATAAAGGCGCCGTGGCGATTCCTTCGCTGCCCTACGGCGAATACAGACTCACCGTCTCCTTCCTCGGTTACAACAATTACGAAACCACCTTCCGGGTGGCGGCCGGCAAACAGAACATCGGCAGGATCGAACTCAAGCCCGGCGTGCAGATCGAAACGGTCGTCAAGGAGGCCAAGGCGCTGCGCACCTCGCAGAAGGGCGATACGGTAAGTTACAACGCCGGAGCCTTCAAGGTCACCAACGACGCCGACGTCGAGGGGCTGCTGAAGAAGATGCCCGGCATCACCGTGTCGGACGGTACGGTCGAGGCGCAGGGCGAGCAGATCAAGAAGGTTTTCGTCGACGGCAAGGAGTTCTTCGGCGAGGACGTGACGACGGCCATCAAGTCGCTTCCGGCGCAGGCCGTGGACCGTGTGGAGGTCTATAACAAGCTGAGCGACGCGGCCGAATTTTCGGGCATGGACGACGGCGAGGGCTACAAGGCCCTCAACATCGTTACGCACGCCAACATGCGTCAGGGGCAGTTCGGCAAACTCTATGCCGGTTACGGTTACGACGCCGACACCAAGACCGAAGCCAAGAACAAATACGTCGTGGGCGGCAACGCCAATATCTTCAGCGGCAGCAGCCGCGTGTCGGTCATCGGCCTGTTCAACAACATCAACCAGCAGAACTTCTCGTTCGAGGATATTCTGGGCGTTTCGGGCGGTTCGGGGCGCGGACGCCGCGGCGGCGTGGGCCAGTATATGGTGCGCCCCCAAAGCGGCGTGGCATCGGTGAACGCCATCGGCGTAAACTACTCCGATACGTGGGGCAAGCGCGATCAGGTGTCGTTTCAGGGCAGCTATTTCTTCAACAATACCGACACGAGAAACCGTTCGACGATCGACAAATGGTACGAGTCGCCGATGCCCGTGGATACGCTCTCGACGCGCGGCTACTCGGATACCGAGTCGTATAACCACCGCTTCAATGCCCGTCTGGAGTGGAAAATCTCCGACAACCAGAATCTGATGGTCCGTCCGAGCTTCAGCTACCAGTCGAACGACCCGCTGAGCACGACGCAGGGCTGGCAGTTCGGCGAAAGCGGTTACAGCCGCACCGAGAACCGCAGCGACGCCCTGCGCCACGGTTACAACGTGCGGACGAACGCCGTTTATCGCGCCAAACTGGGCAAGGACGGCCGTACGATCACCGTCGACGGCGACGTGAACTACTCGGACAACACCAACAACTCGAACTCCTTCTCGAACGTGCTGCCGCTTTCGGACCTCCGGCCCGACGGCGTCGACGCGCCGTGGGGATGGGACACGACGGGCTACACGCGCCTGCGCTACCTGCGCGACCTCGCGCCGTCGAGCAGCTACCGCCTGCGCGGACAGTTCACCTACACGGAACCCGTCGCCAAATATGCGCAGGTAAGCCTTCAGTACCGCATTTCGTACGATTATCAGGAGCGCGACAAGAAGTCGTATATCACCGGCGCGGATTATTCGATCGCGGGACTGGCGCCCGACGGAGCGCTTTCGAACTCCTACCGGAGCAACTACCTGACGCAGAGCGCAGGTCCCGGCTTCCGCTATTCGAAGGAGCGCAATACGTTCATCGCCAATGTCTTTTATCAGCGTTCGTCGCTCGACGGGCAGATCGTGCGGGACGACGCCGACAAGATCAGGCATTCGTACAACAACGTGACCTATTTCATGATGGGACAGTTGAACATCAACCGCGAGAATTCGCTGCGGCTCTACGTATCGTCCTATACCGACAACCCGTCGATCACCGACCTGCAGAACGTGGCCGACGTATCGGACGCCCAGAATATCACCAAGGGTAATCCCGATCTGAATCCGACCTACAGCCACCGCGTCAATTTCCACTACATCAATTCCAACGTCGAGAAGGGCCGGACCTTCATGTGGATGTTCTCGATGCAGAACACCTCCGACTACAATGCGACGCACGTGGTGTCGAATCCCGGCACGATCACGTTGGGCGGCGTGCAGTACAAGCCCAACTACTACTCCACGCCCGTCAATCTCGACGGCTACTGGAGCCTGCGGACGCACCTGAGCTACGGTTTTCCGATCGGCTTCCTGAAGAGCAACTTCAACGTGATGGCGGGCGTCAGCTACTCGCTTACGCCGAGCATGCTGGGCGGAAAGGTGGACGCCGACGGCTTCATCACGGGCGGCAAGCGCAACGACACGAGCAATATCGGCTACGACTTCAACACGGTGCTGGGCAGCAATATTTCCGAAAACGTGGACTTCACGCTCTCGTGGAACGGCACCTACAACGAGGCGACCAACTCGCTGGGCGAGTCAGGTTCCAAAAACCGCTACTTCAACCACCGGGCGCAGGGCAACATGAAGTTCGTCTTCCCGCTGGGCTTCACCTTTACGGGCAGCGTGGCTTACACGCAGTATATCGGTTTCACGAACGATTACGACGATTCGTACCTGCTCTGCAACGCATGGATCGGCAAGAAGATATTCAAGAACAAGCGCGGCGAGATCATGTTCGGCGTGAACGACCTGCTCAACCGCAACAAGGCTTTCGCCCGCACGACGGGTTCGGGATGGACGCAGAATGCGACCAACAGCGTGATCGGCCGTTATTACATGGTGCAGTTCACCTACAACCTGCGCCGCTTCGGCAAGAAGGGGTCGAAGAACATCTCCGATTACGACGGGGTCGTGCAGTCGGGACCCCGCCGCATGGGACCCGGCGGTCCGGGCGGGCCGCCTCCGGGTATCTTCCACGGTCCGCGGTAACCAGTGCGGTTCGGACAAAAAAGACGTCAGGTGCAATGCCTGACGTCTTTTTTGTGATTATGCCGGAAGCCTGCTTCCGCTTCGTCCTTGTGCCGGTGTGCCGGGCCGATGGCCGTCCCTTTTTGCGGACGGGACGGGGCGGTTCCTGCGGATGCTTGGGTGTCGCCGTCACTTTTCCGGTTCGGAGGTGTGCGGCGCCGGGATGTCGTCCTTGTCCGCGCGGTTGAGCACCAAGTGGATGCCGATGCAGGCCAGACCGCCGTATACGAGGGCCAGAATGCAGAGCATCCTGATTTCGGACAGCACTTCGGAGAGCGACGCTCCCATGCTCTGGATGCGGATAAAGGCGTTTACGCCGTGGCTGCTGGGGAATATCTGCCCCAAGTTGAACAGCCAGTCGGGAATGCCTTCGCGGGGATAGGAGACACCGCTGAGCATCAGCAGCGGAATCGAGGTCCACAACAACAGCAGCAGCGAATTCTCGCGGTAGCGGAAGAGCGTCGAAATGGCGATTCCCAGCGCGATGCAGGCCGCCATGTACGCCAGCATGAAGACCACGATTGTGCCCGTCGCGCCGTTCATCGGATAGTGGAACAGCCTGTAATGCAGACCGAGGATGTAGAACGTCGTCACGGAATAGATCATGCCGTAGACCAGCGCTTTGCCCAGCACGATCGGGAGCGTGGACATCCGCTTGCGGTCGGGCGGACAGAGTTTGCGGTACAGCCCGAATTCGCGCCATGTGCCGCCGATCATGCCGATGCCGATGAGCATCGTCTGCTGGATGATGACCATGATGATCGCGGGCATGACGAATGTGCCGTAGCCCAGATAGGGGTTGAACAGGTTGTGGGACTGGTAGATGACCGGCTGGGTCGTGGCCTGCGCCTGCGGGAGGTTGGCTCCCTTGGCGATCAGACGCTGGAATTCGACCATCGCGCCCGTGGCGCCGATCGAAGTCACGACCTCCTGAAACACCTGCCGGTACATGAGGAAGTAGCTGGCGTCGGCGTAGATCGCGACGTTGGCCTGCAGGCCGCCGAGCAGTTTCTCCTCGTAATCCGACGGAATGTAGACCACGCCGTAGATCTTGCGTTTGAAGAAGAGATCCTTGGCCTCCTCCATGCTCGTCGGGTTGTAGGCCACATAGGTGTTCGGCCCGGCGTTGAAGGTCTCGATCAGGCTGCGGCTGGTCGGCGTGCGGCATTCGTCCACCACGCCGATCGGCACGTTGCGGAGCACCTGCGCCCCGTAAGCCAGATCGCTGTACAACTGCAACCGCAGATCGGACAAAGTCGGAACGGGATACACCACGTGAGGGCATGTCAGCGCGAAAGCCCAAAACTTCTTATTCGCCTTCCGGGCCTCGTCGGCAACGATTTCGAGATCCTCGTACCAAGTGTCTTTGATCAGACGCACCGAAGAACCCGGATTAGTCACCAACGGATATTCGTCGAACGACAGAAAAGCGGCGGGCACCTCGTTCAAGTAGCGCTGCACGTACTCCCGGTAGGTAGCGACGCCCAAGGCCTGCAAATGCTCCGCAGGCCCGCCCGGGAACAGGTTCGCATAGCAGTAGTGATCCGGGTCGACGGCCTGGACCGCGTTCATCATCCGGGCAATGGTCGGAAACTCGCTGCACAGCGGCTCGTCCTTGCAGAAATAGGCTTCGAGGGCCGGATACCTCATCAGTTTTTTCACGGCCGCTTCGCGCCGGGTATCCGAATACAGCGCATCGCACTCGACGATCAGCTTCACGCCGGCCTGCCCGGCGTATTCGAGCGCCTTGCAAGCCGTCTCGGTATCCGAAAAACGGGTGTAATTCACGGTGATGCCCAGTTCGGCGGCTTCCCGGAAACGGGCTACGCTAACCTGGCTCGCCCGCACTCCGTGCCAGGCGACGATCGGAATCCGGCCCGGCGAAGGCAGCTTTTCGGGAAAAGGATCCGGATCGGGCCGGCCGGTCGTATCCGGAGGCGTTACGGCGGTGGTATCCGGAGGAGCGGGCCGCTGCCCGTCGCCGCCCTTCGAAGACGTTTCGTCCTTGCCGCACGAGAAAACGAGGACGGCCGCAGCCGCGCACAAGTAAAACAATTTTTTCATGCCAATCAGTAGTTTATTCGGTTAAAACGGGGCTGTCCGCCGGGCAAAGCGGCCAAACGGCGCGCGCGCCGCAAATTCCCCTACTCGATCTTCACGATCCCCTGCCAACTGATATAATGTTCCGTAATGCCGATCTCGTCCATCCAGCGGCGGGTCTCGATCGTTTTCATGTAGGCCGTATCGAAACCTTCGCCCACATCGTTGTTCCATACCCACAGCGGCGTAGGCCACAGGCAGGCGCGGAACCGGATCGATTTGTAGAAATGCTCGTCGCATCCCTGCTGGCCGTGATGCGCCATTTGCAGGTAATCGCAATCCAACAGGGGTTTATAAGTACCTTCGAGCAGCATTTTGCCGCTCTCGATCCGGCTCATATCCAGGATATCGTTGATCAGCGACAGCAGAAAACGGGAGGAAATGCCGATTTTGGAGATGCAGTCCGCCACCTGCTCGTCGTCCCCGATGTGCTGGGCCGCAATGGTGCTCATTCCGATGATCGCGTTCATGGGCGTGCGGATTTCGTGGCTCATGCGGGAGAGAAAATCGGACTTGGCGGCGTTAGCCTGCTCCGCGGCCACCAGCGCGGCGGCCAGCTCCTCCTTCTGACGCTGTTCCTGGCGGACCACATCGGTCACGTCGGTCCGCGCCATGCACACCCGCTTCAGCTCCCGGCTGATGTAGAATACCTGAATCCGCTTGACGCGCAGGCTGCCGCTGTTGTCGCGCATCTCCACGCTGAACGTGTAGGACGGCTGATGCTCCAGCTGTTTCTGCATATACTCAAAATCCAAATGTGCAAGGTATTCCCGCTTTGCCGGGCCGTCCATAAAACGGTCCGCGATGCGGCGGATCTCCTTCTGGAATACCCCATCCCGCATGATCGTGTCCTTGATCTGTTCATCGTAGGAAATCAGGCGGTGAACCCCCGCAGGGATGTTGATCTCCGTGATCACATCGTAATCCAGCGCCGCGATCTGCATGAGCAGCTGTTCCCGCAGCTTCTGTTCGGTGATGTCAAAGGTGTAGAAGAATGTGATAATATCGTTGTTCTCAGGATTTACGCAGAGGCGGAAGC